>Ga0208960_1000175_pt1 | contig 35598 bp, 33 predicted proteins | sample GreLakmeON33MSRF_FD_187703 | JGI IMG/M metagenome (GOLD analysis project Ga0208960, IMG submission 187703) | Freshwater lentic microbial communities from great Laurentian Lakes, MI, USA - Great Lakes metaG ON33MSRF (SPAdes) | ecosystem: Environmental > Aquatic > Freshwater > Lake | place: Great... | reverse complement strand
AAACTCCACCATTAAAAGTTCAAATAAAAGTCCTTGGTAAGTTGAATGTAGTCGTGCGTAAAATCATGCCCGTTGGCTTGAATCGACAATTCATTCATCATTACTTCAAAACTTGTGATTTTGGTAATTTCTACCAAAATTCTCTTGGGTGGTTTGTGCACAATAGGTTTTAGTAATGTAATGCTTTTTATGTATAACGCGCAAATTTTTGTTTGCTCTTCTATACTTTTTAGTCCGTCGAAAGGATATACAATGCATATTCTTCCTGTATCTGATAAAATTTCTTTGGCTTTATTTAGCAATTCAAACAAGGGTAAAGAATCATCGTGACGCGCTAAGTTTCTTCCTTCTTTTTCTGATTTTAGGCTTGCTGTAAAATAGGGGGGATTGCTAATGATTAAATCGAATTTTTCTTCTGTATTCCAGTTTTTAAAATCACCAAAATGTAAGTTTAATCGATTGCTCCAGGGTGAATTATCAAAATTGATTCGCGCTTGTTTAAAAGCATTTTCTTCAATTTCGATGGCGTGAATTTCAGCTTCTTCATTTTTTTGCGCCATCATCAGGGCAATGAGTCCGCTACCCGTACCCACATCTAAAATGTTTTTACAATCTCTTGTGTCTGCCCAAGCACCTAGCAATGTGCCATCTACGCCCACTTTCATCGAGCATAGGTTATGGTCTACAGCAAATTGTTTGAATTGAAAAGGCTGATATTTTTTTTCGGGTTTAGTCATTGAGGTCTAAGAGTCCGTCGGGCAACTCAAAATGAATTTCTCTTTTCACGGCATCCATCTTTTTAACGAATTGTTCTACCAAAGGAATATAAATTTCTTTTTTGCCATTCTTTACATTTAACAAAACTTGCGGAGTGCTGTCATTCACAGAATATACTTCACCAACCAAGCCCATCTTTTCATCAAATACTTTGTAGCCCACTAATTCTTGTATGGTTTCGTTGTCTTCCATTTCAGGGAATTCTTCAATCGATAAATACATTTTTGTTTTTAAAAGAGATTCTGCATCTTTTTCGCTATCGATTCCTTCAAATTTAACGTGTCCTTTATCGCCTAAAGATGAAATTTTTTCTACATCGTATTCGGCCAAATGTTTTCCAATGAGAAGATATACACTGTTTACATCATCCAATTCTAAATCGGGCGCATCATTTTTAAAATGCAATTCGCCTTTAAATCCTTTAAGCTTGGTGATTACGCCGTAATAAAAAACATCGTTGAGTGTCATGAGAAAATTATTTTTCCTCGAAAATACGAAAACGTTATGTAGAACTCAATTAACATTCCTTGTTTGATTTCTATTTCACTGCCAACGAAGAGTGCATTTAGAATATCTCTATTTTCAATTTTATAATTTGTAAGTATGAGCGAAGGATTAATTTTAACCATAATAATTGCCTATTTCGGCGTGCTGATATTGATGTCGTACATCACTAGTCGAGGAGCCGACACCAACAGTTTTTTTGTTGGCAATAAAGAATCGAAATGGTATGTGGTAGCCTTTGGTATGATTGGCGCTTCTTTATCGGGTGTTACCTTTATTTCGGTGCCAGGTTGGGTAGATGGAAAACAATTTGCCTATATGCAAATTGTGTTGGGTTATTTGGTGGGTTATTTAGTGGTGGCTTATGTGTTGTTGCCTATTTACTATCGAATGAATTTGATTTCAATTTATGGTTATTTGGAGGATAGATTTGGGGCTTGGACATATAAGACTGGAGCGTCATTGTTTTTGTTATCGCGTATTGTTGGTGCTTCTATCCGTTTGCTTTTGGCGGCCACTGTTTTTCATGAATTTATCTTTGCCAAATGGGGAATTCCTTTTGCGGCCACGGTTACATTTTCGATATTGTTTATTTGGTTATGCACTTTCAAAGGAGGTATAAAAACCATCGTGTGGACCGATACTTTGCAAACTCTATTTATGTTGTTGTCGCTGGGAATTGCGATTTATTTAATATCTGATTCCTTAGGCTTTTCAGAACAAGGAGGATTGGTGAAAGTGATTTCTGAAAGTAAATATTCCAAAATATTTTTCTTTGAGGAGATGGGTGCCAACAATTACTTTTGGAAACAGTTTATTGCGGGTATGTTTATTACGATTGGTATGACAGGTTTAGACCAAGATTTAATGCAGAAAAACTTAAGTTGTAAGAATATAAAGGAAGCACAAAAGAATATGGTTTCATTTGCTTTTGTACTTACTATTGTGAACTTGGCTTTCTTGGTGTTGGGCGCAACCTTATTTATGTACGCTCAAAAACACGGTGTTGAAATTCCAATGCACGATGGCAAGGCGCGCACCGATTTGCTTTTCCCCACACTCGCTTTAGGTGATTATTTTCCGCAGATTGTAGGAGTCTTTTTTATTCTTGGTTTGTTTGCTGCAACTTATGCTAGCGCCGATTCGGCCTTAGCAAGTTTAACCACGTCTGTTTGTGTAGATTTTATTGGTGTTAGAAAAATGGAAGAGGCGCAACAAAAGAAATGGAAAGACAGAGTTCACGTGGGCATGTCGGTGGTTTTATTGATTGTTATTTTGGTGCTGAATGAGTTTATGTCGGCCAATGCCATCGAGCAAATTTTAATTTTCGCATCGTTTACTTACGGACCATTGATTGGAATTTTCGCCTTTGGAATTTTCACCAAACGCACCTTAAACAAAGACAAATACTCTTTGTTTACAGCTATTGCAGCAATAATCCTTACCACAATATTGTTCATTGTTACTAATAAAGCCAAAGAAATCACCGCCTTCTTTGAATTAGATAAACCTTTCGATATCGGCTTCAAAATTGGCGCCGAATTAATTATTTACAATGCAATTATCACTTTTGTGATATTGTGGTTTGTGTCTAAGAAGAAGGCAGCATAGAGAATTGCGTCTGATTATGTTTTTCAAATTTTATTAAAGAGCTGTTCTGAAAATTTATGAATAAGATAGTAAGTGTCATTTTGGCGTTATTTTTAGGTGCTAATATCTTTGCGCAAAAGGATAGTGTTAAGCGCTCAAACACTGTATTTATTGAACTTGGAGGGTTAGGAGGATTCTATTCATTTAATTATCAAAGAAATATTAAATTAAATAAGCATTGGGGCATAAATGCAGGGATTGGATTTTCTTTATGGGATATTAATGTGGTAGATTTTAAAGGTATGCCCGTCATGCCTGTTCAACTAAGAACCTTTTATAAAATAAACAACAAAAACAGCATAAATTTCGGTGTAGGATGCGCAATAATGAATTGGAACTTTCAGTCGTCCTCTCTTTACAAATACGATAAGTATGCACAAGCACAATTCGGCTATCAATATAATTTCTCTAGTGATAAATTTTTTCTAGGTGTTTCATTTACTCCTTTTATCTATGATAGTGATCATTATGAATTCTTTCCATTTGGTGCGCTGCGCTTTGGCTACAACTTCAATAAAATTGAGCACAAAGCTATTGCATCGAAAAGAGAGGGTCATTCATTACAGACTTTCTCTGGAATTATTGGCCCAATAAATCCTAAAATCAGAATGCAATATGAAAAAGCTCATTCAGTAAATACTTCTCGAGGGATACAGCTTACTGCATTTATAAGTCGCTACGATTTCCCTGGAATAAAAGCTGAAGTTTTTTCTCGTCGTTACGCTAAAGAAAGCGGAACAAAAGAAGGTGTTTTTTTACAAGGTAAAATAGGCGTTGGTTATTTTTCTTCACAGCTTTATGCGCCTTATATTATTGATAATAAAGAAGAAGAATTTTTAGGTTTTATTGTTGGTGGCGGAATTGCTTCGGGCTACAAATGGATGATTGGAAATCATTTGATTTTAGAATCTATATTAGGCTTGCATTACTATACTCCGCCGATGATTACGCAAAAAAGCAACACTAACATTGAATACCGAAATGAAAAATGGTATAACACAACAGGTATGCCTATTGATTTTCAGTTTAAAATTGGTTGGCAATATTAAAAAACAAATTAACTGTATATGAAATACTGCATCTTTTTAATGGTAATTACTATTTTCTTTTCATGCGAAACGGAAACATGTTATGATTGCCAATGCCAAAATGTAAATGGGGATAAAATATCTGATGGTCCAACAATATGTGGCGATAGTGATGAGGAAGTTAAACAAAAGATAGAACAGCAGTATTTTGATCCTAGTTGCGATGATTCCACAGGAGTAATGTCTTGTAAAGCTCAATAATCTAATATGAGCAGCAAGTCAAGGTTTAAACAATAATATTAAGGCATTCAACATACAAAACACATGAAATATTTTTTAATTATTTTTTTGGCAAGCTTCACTATTTTTGGATGCAGTAAAGAAAAAACATACACCAAAAAGATTCAACACAAATGGCAACACGTTAATGATGATTTTAAATTTACAGATGGTACGCCAGATTTATCTTCCGGGTCTTTAGATGCAGAGTATTGGTCGTTTAACAATGGTTTACTTGAAAAGAATTATTCGAACGGCAATACTACTTATGACTACACCATAGAAAATGATCAATTGAAAACAAAAGGCCAAGGCAATATTGTAGGCTTTGATTTTACTTATACCATTGAATCAATTACCGACGAGAAGATGGTTTTACTATATATGCTTACCAATGATGCAGGTGAAAAAAATGGTGAGTTAAATATGAATTTCAAAAGAGCAGATTAAAACTCCTGGATGTGTGGTAATGTTTAATGATTGTCCGCAATAGAGCAGATTATATAACCACTCCCTAAAAAACTATTTCCTAAAGACCTTAGAATAATTCTCAATCCCTTCCTATTCCAAATTGCATTTTGTAAGCGTTATACAGCATGAAAACTTACCAAAGAAGAGGAAAAGAGAAAACAATAAATTAGAGATGAACAACAGAAGAGATAAAATTAGAAATGGAGAAAATGATTATTGGGAGTATTGATTATTGCATCCATTGCTGACCAGAGATCATCAATGCTTCTTGCACCGTGATTCTAGTGCCTTTGTTGTAAGCGGTAACAAACGGACCAACAATTTTATTGGCAGTTTTCACCGTTTCTCTGTGGTCGCGTGCTTCTTTGTAAACGCTAAATTCACCAACAGTATATTTATGCCATCCTTCGTGCATTTGCACATAAATTTTTTGTGTTACTGCGTGATTTTTTTCGAAGTAAGAAACATCTACTGCTCTTTTAAGTGCGCAAATTTGAACACTGTAATACAGCTGTTGGTTGCTGTTGGTAGCGCCCGGATTGGTTATTACTGCAGGTGTTGACGATGCCGAGCTTGTATTTTCTTTAGGTTCTTTTTTAGCTTTTGGTGCAGTGGTATTTGCTGTTGTACTTGTAGTGCTAGGCTTTTCTTTTTCAATCACTTTTACAGGTTCAGCTTTTTTAGTTTCAGCAGTGCTTTTAGGTTTTGTTTCTGCGCTGGCAGTAGTGGTGGTAGGAGTAGTTTTTTTAGGTTCTTCTGCCGCAGTGCTTGTGCTGGGAGCAGTTGCAGTTGCAATAACTTCGGCAGCACCAACCGTGATTTCACTTAAACCAATACTCACTTTAGTATCTGAAGTTTGGTCGGGTAGATATGAGAAGAAACCGTCAATTTTTTGTTTTCCTTTCACAGTGTTGTCTACCGTCACTTTATATTTCACTTTGAAAACTGCAGCACTAGGAATGGTCATCCATAAGATTTTCACTTTTCCATCTTCAATGGTGAATTGTCCGCCATATGAATTAATTTCCTCTGCCGTAAACCCTGCCGGTAAATTGTCTTGAATTTTGGCGTAGCCAGTAACATCATTTTTGGTAACGTTAATTTCAACAGTAAAGGAACCTCCGTTATTTACGTTGCTGGCAGATAAAATTCTGTTTGCACTTACTGCGCTATTGTTTTTTGCAGCTGTGGTTGTAGCTGCTATTGCGGCAACATTCGCTGTTGTTGGTACGTTTGCAGCAGTGGTAGATGTATTGTTTCTCGTTGTTTCGGTGCTAGGGGTGTTTGCAGGAGTGTTCACTGCTGTTGCATCGCTCGCGAAATTCAAAATACTTTGGGTGAAATACACATCTTTAGGTTCTCCGTTTAAGATGCAAGAAAACTTACCATTCAAAGCAATTACACCTGTTGTTTCTTTGGTAGTTGTTACTTTAAATTTTACGGTAAAAGTAGCTTGAGAGGGCATTCCTATCCAAGTTATTTTCACCATGTCGCTAATGACTTTAAAATCGCCACCTTGTACATCAATAGGAGTTGCTGTGGCGCCAACTGGAATACTGTATTGAATTTTAGCGAAGTCTTGCAAGGCGCCCTTGTTTACAGTTAAAGAAATTTCAAAACTTTCACCTGGCTTAGCAGTAGATGGAATACTAGAGATTAAAGTGATATCGGCTGGTGTAAAAAAGCTAATGGCCGATAAAAAAATAATGTTGATGTAAATAAGTAAACCCTTAATCATGTTTGTTTTTTTTACACTTTAAACAAATCTATTTTAAATAACAGGGGTGTATGAGTAGCTCAGTCCATTATTACAAACAAGGAATTGTTGAAAAGTGCAGGGTTGTTAACAAAAAAGACATGAGTAGGCTCACTGATGTCTTTTTTGTTTTTGATTCAAATTCATCACTGCTGGTCGAAGAAGAAGTCTATTATTTTATGAATGTCTTGCGTTTTTACAGGAGCAGTTTTATCGAAGAATTTGTCAATAGCAGAGTAGATTTCCTGAATAGTTATTTTACCATCGTTATCGTTATCTGCAAAAGAATAAGGTTGACCTAGTATAGAACCATATGAGTTCACTTCATCACTTGCACCTTCTTTACACAAACTAGGATATACTTTGCAAATTAAATCGTGGTCCATTGATAAAGAATCGTTGTACATTTTTTGGAACATAGAATCGGTAATTGCAACTCCGCTATGACTCACATAAGCATTTAGTTGTGAGTTAGGTTCGGCATCTCTTAAGTCATTTACACCGTCACCATCGCTGTCTAAGTCGCAACCATTGGCATCAACTTTTGCGCCCTCAGGGGTGAATGGGCATTTATCGGCAGGGTCTTTCACGCCATCGCCGTCAGAATCGGCGTTAACTACCAATGCATTAACATCTGGACCAGTATAAGTTGCAGCAGCAGGTTTTTTCTGGAAGTTGAATTGAAAGCCTAAGGTTGCCGACCAAATTACGTCATTGCGAGTTCCGGCTTTGAAGTTGTCTAAATAATCTGTTTGTGCGAAGTAGTAAGTTCCTTGTATGAGGAAATCGGCATTTCTTCCTAATCGAGCCTTTAAACCAAAACCTACGGGAAACATCAATGCACTTTTAGCATAGTTGTTATTGGGGTCTTTTAAATTTGATTCGTAGGTGAAATCACGGTTTGATCTTTTGGCAAGAGGTATATTTGCCGAACTTTCAATCATATTTCTCACACTTCCGTCGCTCCAATAAAAATAGCTTTCTCCATTTACATCTTTTAAATCTCCTTTAGAATCGAATAAGAAATAACCAGCTCCGCCAAAGAGGTACGGACCCAATTTTCCGCTTTTCATCATGTATTTGTTGTCAAGGTGAAAACCAAGAGTGAATTGTCCGCCCATCAAAGACGACTCAAAATTCAAATTTCGAGAACCTGATCTTTCATTGCTCGCCACTTTTGCATAAAAGCCGGTGATGTCGGCGCTAAACATTGTTAGGAATCTTTGGTTTAAAGAAAAGGTATAGCCCAAACGCAAATCATCAACAGCACCCAGCTGTTTGAATGTGCCTATATCACCAATATAGTTGAAAGCGCCACCGCCTGCTCCAATTCTAAATATATTGTGTTTGATAGAATCTTGTGCATCTACCAAACTCAGGCAAAGAGCTGATATAAGCGATAATGCGCAGCGTAATTTCATGATTTATTTTTTGAATGTGCTGTAATTTACAATTATTTCCATTAAAAATAAATTTCGTTTAAAAGTTTGGCTTCAATAAGTACTTGGTATAGAATTTATCAATCTCTGCAACGGCCTCTTCTGCAGTGTCTACAAGAATGTAAGAATCTAAATCTTCCTGACTGATATTCTTTTCTTTCAGCAAGGTATTTTTAAACCATTCTATGAGTCCGCCCCAAAAATCTTTCCCCACCAATATAATTGGAAAGTGGCCTATTTTTTGTGTCTGTATCAAAGTAATCGCCTCAAACAATTCGTCTAAAGTTCCAAAACCGCCGGGCAAAACAATAAACCCTTGTGCATATTTCACGAACATTACTTTACGCACAAAGAAATATTCGAAATCTAAATTTTTATCCTTGTCGATATAAGCGTTAGAAGATTGCTCAAAAGGCAAATCGATATTTAAACCTACCGATTTTCCGCCACCTCTTTTAGCGCCTTTGTTGGCTGCTTCCATAATGCCGGGTCCACCACCCGTAATTACCCCATAACCGTGTTGGGTTAATTTATAAGCAATGTTTTCTGCCAGTATATAGTATTTATTGTCTTGCGGAGTTCTTGCCGAACCAAAGATGGAAACACATGGGCCAATTACCGAAAGCTTATCGAAAGCATCAACAAACTCGGCCATGATTTTAAAAATAGCCCACGAGTCGTTGGTTTTTATTTCATTCCACTTCTTTTTCTTGAAAGCTTCTCTAACTCTTTTTTCTTCTTCTTTACCAGGCATAGTGCAATAATATTTTACTAAAGATAGTTGCAAAAAAGCTTAAAGAGTTGAAAAGGATAAAAACAATATCAAATAAGCGTTGTTAATTGCTTAGTTCTTGTTTGAGGTACTGGCCAGTGACACTCTTTTTATTTTTAGAGATTTCTTCGGGAGTTCCATCGGCTACAATAAATCCTCCGTTTTTGCCTCCTTCAGGTCCCATGTCCACCACATAATCGGCCAGTTTAATCACATCTAAATTGTGTTCAATCACCAAAACAGTATTTCCTTTATCTACTAATTTTTGTAGAATTTCCATCAATATTCTAATGTCTTCAAAATGCAAACCTGTGGTAGGTTCATCTAAAATATACAATGTTTTTCCGGTGTCTTTTTTCGATAATTCGCTGGCTAGTTTGATTCGCTGCGCTTCACCGCCCGAAAGTGTTGTAGAAGGTTGTCCCAAATGAATATAACCCAAACCAACATTTACCAAAGTGTTTAATTTTTGAAATATTTTTGGGTGACTTTCAAAGAAAATTGCAGCTTCAGAAATACCTAAATTTAAAACATCGTTGATGTTTTTTCCTTTGTATTTTGTGCGTAATGTTTCTGCATTAAATCGTTTGCCGTTGCACACTTCGCATTGCGCAAAAACATCGGGTAAAAAATTCATTTCTATTTTTTTTACCCCCGCTCCTTTGCATTCCTCGCATCTTCCACCACTCACATTAAACGAAAAACGATTGGCTTTAAATCCTTTTATTTTCGATTCGGGAAGCAGGGCATATAAGTTTCTTATTTCGGTGTAAACATCGGTGTACGTGGCAGGATTAGAGCGCGGAGTTCTACCAATAGGAGCTTGGTCAATTTGAATGATCTTGTCGATGTTTTCAACGCCAGTAATACTTTTAAATGGAAGCGATAAGTTGTTCCCTTTATTTACAGAATGATTGATGGCAGGATAGAGTGTTTCGTTGATGAGTGTTGATTTTCCACTGCCACTCAATCCGCTTACACACACCAATTTCCCTAAGGGTAAAGTGAAATTGACTTTCTTTAAATTGTTGCCTGTTGCTTCTTTTAAAACTATTTTTTTTCCGTTCCCTTTTCTTCTTTTGGAAGGCACTTCTATTTTTTTAATGCCCGATAAATATTGAAAGGTAGTAGAGTTTTTATTGCTTAATTTTTTAGGTGGGGCTGCGTCAATTATCTCTCCGCCGTTGATGCCTGCACCCGGACCAACATCTATCACGTAATCGGCCGCTTCAATCATTTCTTTGTCGTGTTCTACCACCAAAACCGAGTTTCCCGCATCGCGTAATTTCTTCAGTGAGTTGATTAGTTTAATGTTGTCTTTTTGATGCAAACCAATGCTAGGCTCATCTAAAATATACAACACGCCTACCAAATCAGAACCAATTTGAGAGGCCAATCGAATACGCTGACTTTCTCCGCCCGATAGGCTTTTCGAGCTTCTGTTTAAGCTGAGGTAATGCAAGCCCACATCAATCAAGAATTGAGATTTTCTTTTTATTTCTTTGATGATTTCAAAGCCAATTTGCATTTGATTTTTAGTGAATTTCTTTTCGATAGCGAACACCCAAGCATTAAAATCTTCTACATCTTGATTCACCAGTTGAGGTATGTTTTTACCGTCTATTTTAAAATGAACAGCAATTTTATTTAATCTATCACCGTTGCATACTTCACAGGGAACATAATTGGAAAAAGTGCTCAACCATTTATCGGAGGTACTTTCTTGCTCATCAGCCAGTTGTTCTAGTAAATTTATGATTCCCGAGAAGCCATCTGGTTCGCCGTAAAACATTTCGTTCATCAGTTCTTCCGAATAATCATCAATAGCAGTAGTGATAGTGACTTCGTGTTTTTTACATAATTTCTCTAATTGAGCGAAAATCCAGTTTTCACGGTATTTTCCCAAAGGCAATATCGCTCCGGTTTTAAGTGATAATTTTTTATTGGGGATAATTTTATTGGAATCGATTTCGGGAATGGTGCCTAAGCCTTTGCAGTGCGGACAAGCGCCGTAAGGAGAGTTAAATGAAAACAAATTTGGTTCTGGGTCGGGGTAGGAGAGTCCGGTAGTTGGACACATTAAATTTCTGCTGTAAAACTTTAAAGTACTCGATTCGTGTTCGCCGGCCATCACCACGCCATTACCTACTTTCAATGCTGTTTCGATAGAAGATTTAAATCTCTCATCGGGTTCTTTCGATAAATCTAAGCGGTCAATCACCGCTTCAATATCGTGAATTTTATATCTGTCAACCTGGTATCCTTTGGTAAGTTCTATTATTTTTCCATCAACACGAACTCTTAAATAACCTTGTTTAATCAACTTCTCAAACAATTCTCGATAATGTCCTTTTCTCCCTTTGATGAGTGGCGCATACAACACTACTTTTTTATTGTGAAAATCTTCAGTGATTTTTTTTACAATTTGAGCTGTGGTGAAACGCACCATTTCTTCTCCGCTTTCATGCGAATAAGCGGTGCCTACTCGTGCAAAGAGTAAACGAAGTAAATCGTAAATTTCGGTGGTGGTGCCAACGGTGGAGCGCGGACTCTTACCTGTTGTTTTTTGTTCTATCGAAACCACTGGACTTAATCCTTCGATGCTATCTACATCGGGTTTTTCCAGGTTACCAAGATATTGACGCGCATAAACAGAGAAGCTTTCAATGTATCGTCGCTGTCCTTCGGCATAAATAGTGTCAAAAGCCAACGATGATTTTCCGCTGCCGCTTAAGCCTGTAATAACAACCAATTCGTTGCGCGGAATAGTAACAGAGATGTTTTTAAGGTTATGCTCTCTTGCACCAAAAACCTTAATATATTCTTTGCTATCCTTTTTCATTATTTAGGATCGGTGGCGGTTCCTGGGTCTGAGATGTCCATTAAAGTATCATCTGCATTCCCTAATGAATCTTGAGGGGAAGAGATAAGTTCGGCGTATTGATAAATACCGCTTTTGGGAAACTTAAAAGTATAGGTTTTACTTCCTTTAACAGTTAATTTATTTTCGCGCAACCAAGGATTTAATGTTTTTAAAATTTTATAGTTCGATCCTTTTTCTTTGGCATAATCCATTAAGTTCACAATGGTGCTGTCTATTTTAACATCGTAGGTGTTGTAAGGAGGATAAGCATCTATATCGTCGGGGTCGTAGCCATAATATCTAGGATTAGAAAAAATAGCTTTGTAAGCCAAAATTCTAAATACATATCTTGATGTTTCTGTGTTGAGTAATAAATCGTAATAATTTTTTACTTGTTGTTCGCGCATTCTGCTGTTCAACCCGCCCATACCCATGTTGTAAGAAGCAGCAACGGAAGTCCAGTTTTTAAATCTTTTGTAAGCCGCTTTAAAGTATTTACATGCTGCGTAAGTCGATTTTTCAACGTCGTATCTATCGTCCACTTCTTCACGAATCTCCATGTCGAATTCTTTGGCTGTGTTTGGCATCAACTGCCAAAAACCAGTTGCGCCAACAGGAGAAACAACATTGGTCAATCCACTTTCAATAACGGCTACGTACTTTAAATCTTCGGGAAGGCCTTGTTCTTTTAATATCTTTTCAATAAGAGGAAACCATCTTTTCGAGCGTTTGAAATACATTATGGTTTCCGATTGCCAGTAGGCAGTTTTAAGTAGCTCTCTGTCGTATCTTTCTCTAATATCATCGCTTTGAAAAGGTACAGGTTCACCACAGAAGTTAATATCGGGAGAGATTTTAAAATCTCTAAAAATCATATAGAATGGAGACTTTTCGCTGTTCGTAGAGAATGTGAACAACTCAAAAACACCAAATAAACCTAAAACGATAACTATTGCTGCAACACCTTTTTTCATTATTTTTTATCTTCTTTCTTTTTTCGCTTGGTAAGGTAGAAAAGAACAGAGAATAATAAAACACAATAAGTGCCAAAAAGATAGATTGTTATATAATTCCAATTGTTAATAAAGTGCAATACAGCTATGGCTAAACACATTGATACTGATGATATAGCGCAAAACACGATAGCTACGTGTCGATCGGTTAAGCCTGCGTAAGAGAGGTGATGGGTGGTGTGGTCTCTGCCGCCAACAAACGGACTTTGTCCCCTCATCATGCGATTAATGGTTACGGTAGTTGTATCTACGATAGGTAAAATAAATACAATTACTGCCGATAATACTCTTTTAGAAAAAATCATTTCACCATTTTGATCGGCGCCATTCCAAAAGAAAACAATACCTATGGCAGCGAGCAGTACGCCTAAAAACTGACTTCCAGCATCGCCCATATACATTCGTGAAGGGTTCCAGTTGAAATATAAAAAGCCTAATAAGGCAGCCACTTGAACGAGGCAAATAATAAAGAATGCTTTTTGAGTTAAGTGCAAGTTAGTGTCGAGAACAATTAAGAATAAGGTGGTAAGGCAAACAAAAATGGAAACCGAGGTGGTAATTGCATCCATGTTATCGAGCATATTGATAGAGTTCATCATGCCAATTACCCAAAAAATAGTGAGCGCAATGTTTAAAGCCTGGTTGTCGAAGAGCGTAATCACTGTGCCTGTAAGCACCAATATAATTCCGCATAGAACTTGCCCCAAAAACTTCATCAATGGTTTTGTGTTATAAGCATCGTCTGCCAAGCCAATTATAAAGCCTAAAGAAGAAGCTACTAATATTCCAATGGTAGCTGTGTCGCCTGTTTCAAAATGTTTAAATGAGGCTACAACAAAAGACACCAAGAACAATATATAAAACGATATCCCACCAAAGGCAGGTTTAGAGGTGCTGCCCCATCTAATTATGGTTCCGTCGTTATTGCCATTCGACCTAACTCCTAATGTTTTTGAAAAATTAAGGAACAAACCATTAATCACAACCGAAAATCCGATAATGATTAAAAACAAAGTGAGATAAAAAATTACATCGTTGATTTTAAGCATCTTTTTTATTTAAAGTGCAAAAGTAAACTTTTGCAAAATTAAAACAAACCTTTAAATTCAGTAAAGGCTTTTCCTTTCAAATCTTTTTCCGAAATTATTGGATTATTTGTATCCCATTTGATGTTTAAGAACGAGTCATTCCATACAATTACACGTTCTGCTTCTTTGTTGTACGGTGCTGTGCATTTGTAAGAAAAAATGGTATCATCTTCTAGAGTTAAGAAGCCATGAGCAAAGCCAGTGGGAATATAAAGGATTCTGTGGTTCTCTTCGGAAAGCAAAATATTTGTGTATTGTCCGTAAGTTGCAGATGCCTCTCTTAAATCTACAGCAATATCTTGAACAGCACCTTTTAAAACTTTAATTAGCTTACCTTGAGCAAACGGATTTATTTGAAAATGTAAACCTCTTACTGTGTTTTTAGACGATTTGGAAATGTTGTCTTGCACAAAGTGAGATTGTATGCCGTACTTTTGAAAATTAACTTCATTAAAAGATTCAAAAAAATATCCTCTTTCATCAAAGAAAACTTTCGGTTCAATGATTAAAACATCCTTAATATTTGTTTCGATTATTTTCATTTAAACGAGTCTATTATTTACCCATTAGTTTCTCGAACAAAGTTTTTTTCTTTTCAGTGGTTTTTGGTGTTTGCTCCTCGTAGTAGCCGTATCCATAGCCATATCCATAGCCATGTCCATATCCATAACCATAACCATAGCCGGAGCTGTCGCGCTGCGCTCTGTCGCCTGCGCCATTTAATATCACGGAAATGTTCTTCACTTTATTTTCTTCTTTCAAGTGATTGATGTTTTGCAAGAATATTTTTTTAGAAACATTGGCCCTTAAAATATAGATTGGGAAATCGGCTTTCGTGATGATAGGTAAGGCATCAGTTACAATACCAATTGGTGGGTTATCAATCACTATAAAGTCATATTTGCCTTTAAGGTAGTTGATTACATCGGTCATTTTCGCACTAATAACCAACTCCGATGGGTTGGGAGGAATTGGTCCGGCAGTGATAAAGTCTAAATTTTCTAAAGTACTTTTTTGAATAGCATCATCAATTTTAACCTTATCAATTAATATAGTACTCATCCCCACTGCGTTTTGTGCATTAAATCCTATGTGGGTTTTTGGTTTGCGCATGTCTAAGTCGAGAATAATTACTTTTTTACCCGAAAAGGCAATGATTCCACCCAAGTTAATGGCCACAAAGGTTTTACCCTCACCACTAATGGTGGAAGTTACCGCTATTACTTTAGACGTTTCATTTTGAACCAAAAATTGTAAGTTAGATCGAACAGACCTAAATGCTTCTGTCATTAACGACTTAGGATTTTTATCCACCAGTAGCTGAGAAACAGGAATGATCTCTTTATATTCGGGTATCATTCCCAGTATTGCAATGTCATTGGTGTATTTAACGATGTCGGAAATAGTTGAAATGGTATTGTGCAGTAAGTATCTGGTTACAATAATAGCCAAGCTAATTACCAAGCCAATAATTATAAAGGTTAGGAAGATTGATCTTGTTTTTGGCTCAATAGGGATAAGATTGGGGTAAGCATTTTCTAAAATATCTGTGTTAGATACGAATCCAGCCTTCACCATTTCATACTCCGATTTTTTTTGTAAAAGTTTGGAATAGTAGTCCTGACTAATTTCATACATTCTTTGTGTTTGCATCACTTCAGAGCTGTTCATTGGTTTCTTTTTCTCTGCCGTCGCATTAACTATAACGGTCGATTTTTTTTGCGCCACCATTGATTTGTATTCGTCTTCTAATTTTTCAATCGCAATATCAATGTTGCTATATATTTCTTTTTTCTGTAATTCAATTTGATAATCTAATTCTTTAATTGGTCCGCTATTCTCTTTGAATTGATATTGCAATTCTAGTCGTTTAGAAAGATTCAATTGTAGTTGTTGAATGCTTTGAATTAAAGGTGCTGTATAGGGCGATGAAAGCATTGGTGCGTAAATCTGATTTCTTTTCTCTTGAACAATTTTTCGTCTGTAATCCTTCAAAGCTTCTGCTTCAAACCTTAATAACTGAATTTGATCGTTTAATTTCTCTTCTTTAGAGTCCTGAATATTTTGATACATGAAGGGATTGGCCACAGCGGGTTTATCGTCGTCATTAAATCCGTATCGTTCTAAAATACGAGAGTATTCATTGATTTTATCGTTGATAAGTGAAAGTTGATTATTGGTAAACGCAATCATCTGATTCGCACTTTCTCCTTTTTTCTCTACATTGTATTTTAAGAATTCTTTAGCAACGCCGTTTGCTAAGTCGGCACATTTCACTGGGTGATTGGTAATAAAAGATAGGTTTATTGTTTTTGCATCTTCATTAATCACTGTAGTGTTAAATTGCGACATACATTCTGCTAAAATTCCATCTTCATTCTTAATATTAAAGTACATAGGATTGGTAGCTTCAAGCAGTTTACCATAACCAAACTGAGAACAGTTTATTTTGATTTCTAACCAAGGTAAACTAGCCCAAGAGTTGAGGGGGAAAATATATTCGTACGATACTTCTGCAATAGAGTAGTTGATTTGTACTTTTTCATCAACCAAAAATTTTATTTGGAAATCGCAATTGTATACCGACTCATTTTTTATTTGGTATACAACTTCATACCATGCGCATTTGTATTGCTCTGTATTTAGGAATGACCCTTCTGAGAAGTAGCTAACGCGCAAAGGAAGCGTTTCTAGAGCCCTTTTAAATAATGTTTTAGATCTAATTAATTCTAATTCCCCAGCCAATGCCATTTCATAAATGTTCTCAAACTGCATGATTTTATTGACGTTATTGTTCTCGCCAATTTTCACAACAGTGTTTGATTGGTATATTGGTGTTGTATACCTATTATAAAGCGATGCGCTAATATATGCTGCCGTTAGCAGGAAGATGATCCATGGTAAAGATTTCTTTACAATTTTTAAGACTAAACTTAAGTCGAAATCATCATTTAGCAAAGATATTTTTTTTTTAGCCGCCATTCTTATTTTTTAATCAAATTGTAAATTAAAAATACACTTAATACGCTGGAAACTAATCCTGTAACCGACCCAATGTCTTGAGCTATTGTGTAGCCATAATTAATTACTGGATCAATGTAGACAATATCTCCTGCATGCATAATGATATCTGCGTCTTTTAATCCATCTATTTTCGATAAATCAACTAAATAAATAGTTGGTTTTTTTAAATCGCCTCTAATAATTTTAATCTTACTGGCATAGTTCTGTCCGCCACCGCTCACTCCGCCAGATTTGGCCAAAACTTCAAAAAGAGTTGAGTTTTCGTTTTGAAGACTTATCTCGGAAGAAGAAGCCCCGCCTTTGAACATAAAAATTCTCTTGTTTGCAATTTCAACTATCACGAACGGATTTACATAGTACTGCTGAAACTTGTTTTCTAACATTTCCTCCGTTTCTTTTACGGTTAAACCAAGTACATTGATTTCTCCTAAAACAGGCATCTTTATATTTCCGTCGGGCCTAACTTTATACTCAATAAATGATTGTCCACCTTGACTACTGCCAGCTGCTTGCTCGCCTAAAAGTCCCGCTAATTTAAATCCTTGGTTAGTGTACAAGCCGAACCTAACAATATCATTCACTGCGATTTTGTAGGGCTCAATTTTCACTGAATCGGGAAACTTTGCAAATTGATAATCCTTTGGAGTTTTCAACATTCTGCTTGGATTCAATGTGATACACGAAGACATACATGCTGCTGCGCATATCACAAAAATGAACTGTTTTAATAATTTTATTTTCACTTCAATAAGGAGCTATAAAGTTTATCAATATCTTTTACCAATCGCGTATAATGAAATTTCTCTTTCACACTTTCCCAGCCGGCTTGCTGCATTTTTGTTCTCAACTCATCGTTTTCCAAAAGCTCTAAAAGCTGAGCGCTGTACTTTTCCAAATCCCCTACTTCGCAAAGCAAACCCGTTTTTCCTTCTATTACAATGTTTTCTACACCTCCCACTTTAGTGCTTAAAACCGGATTGTTTGCAGCTTGCGCTTCAATTAAACTCACCGGTGTACCTTCATTTAAAGAACATAATGCAACGATGTCGAGGCCAGCATTAACAAAGTCAATTTCTTTTATCCACGATGTAAACGTAAGACTACATTCCGACTTTTCAAAATTTTGGCTGCATACACTAATTCCCAGCTCTTTAGCTAGGTTTTCTACTTTCGTTCTGTCCTCTCCATCACCTATAACAAATGCTCTTATTTTTTTACTTGTTTTAACGCTGGCAGATTTCCATGCTCTAATGAACATTTCGTGGTTTTTAATCGGCACTATTCTGCCGATAATACCCACAGCTATCTCATCATCTGCAATATTGTATTGGGCTCTAAAGCTTTTTCTTTTGGCTTCATAGTTTTCCTGAAAACGGCTCAAATCAAAACCTAAAGGAACTACTTCTATTTTTTCTGGGGCACAAATTCTATGAATTGTTCCCAACTCATATTTCTGACGTTCACTTATAGCAATAATTTTGGTGCTCTTTGCCGCTAAGTTTCGTTCAATATTTTTGAAAACAGATGTTTTGGCCTTGTTGAAATAGGAGTGAAATACGTGCCCGTGAAAAGTGTGTAAAATCACTGGAACCTTTGCGTTATATGCCGCCAATCTGCCAATCGTACCAGCTTTGGCAGCGTGTGTGTGAACAATATCTGGCTTGAATTCTTCAATGATGTTTTTAAGTTTGCGGTACACGAAATAATCGTTCAAAGGATTGATAGAACGACGCATCTCGGGAATAATCAGAGGTTGTAGGCCCAACTCATGCAAAACATGCATAGAGCTTTCTTCGTGATCTTCTTTCTCTCCACCAATCAACAAAGTCTCGTAGTTGGAGGGCAAGTATTTGCTAAGATATGCCGCGTTAAAGGTAGGTCCACCTATGTTGAATCTGTTGATTATCCTTAAAACCTTTGGCATTTCGCGGTAAATTAATTGTTACGCGAAAGTAATCAATTTATCCACTTCTTCCACCAATATTGAAAGACAATTAATCCCCAAATGTGGGCGGTGGCGTCTTGCGGACTAGAACTGTTCAGTTTCGCCTTCAGTTGTTCTATTTTTTCAAGGTTGAAAATGCCTTGTTTTTCTATCAGTTCTTTTGATAATAAATCGTTGTTGATCATCGATTTCAAATCAGTTCTGAACCACGATAGCAAAGGAACTTCAAAGCCGTGTTTAGGGCGCTTGTACAATCTTTCAGGCAAGATGTCTTTGAAGGTGTCTTGTAATATTCGCTTGCGATGCGTGCTACAAATTTTATACTCTTCGGGTAGTGAAAAAACAAAATTCACCAACTCATGATCTAAGAAGGGAACTCGCACTTCTAAACTGTTGGCCATTGACATGCGGTCGACTTTGGTAAGCATATCGCCCGGTAAAACCATATTCATATCGGCCAATAACACTTCGTTGAAGTCGCCATTTTTGCTGAATCCTTCTAGTAATTTTCCTTTTTCTGCTTGATACAAGCTTTGCTCAAAAGATACTTTCAAGAATTCTTTGGCAGATTCCTCGTTCATTAATCCCGCCCACGACCAGTATCTTTCAGAAGAACTTAATTTTGCTGCTGATGAGAATTTATCGAATTGTCGAATCTTATTTCCAATAGAACTGTTGCGCGATTGCGGTAAGTTTTTCCAAAGAAATCCTAAATTATTGATAATGCTTCCCGCCGCCGATGGATGTCGCATCATGTATTCTGCCTTGTGCTTGTTGTAACCCGAAAATAACTCATCTGCACCGTCACCCGAAAGTGCAACAGTTACTTTTTTTCGTGTTTCTCTGCTTAAAATATACACTGCCAAGGCCGACGAATCAGCAAAAGGCTCATCGGTATAGTCTAAAACCTCCTCTAAAACGTTGTATAAATCTTTGTTGGTGAGTTTAAAAACGGTGTGATTGGTGTTGAATTTTTTGGCTACTTCTTCTGCATAAGCGGTTTCATCAAACAAAGGTTCGTCTTGGTAACCAATAGAAAAGGTGTTTAACTTTTCTGTTTTTTTACTTGCTAAGGCCGTAACAATCGATGAGTCAGTGCCTCCACTTAAAAATGCACCCAAAGGCACGTCGGCAATCATTCTTCTTTCTACCGATTTATCTAATAATTCTATTAGTTTTTTTTGTGCATCAGGGTAGGATATAGAGTCGTATTTCCCTTCTGTAAATGGTATTTCGTAATATTTGGAAATTTTTATTTCGTTGCTTTTTACAATTGCGAAATGTCCTTGTTGTAATTGGTATGCATTTTTAAAAATGCACTGATTACCTGGTATATAATTGAATTGCAAGTATTGATAAAGAGAGGTAAAGTTGATGTCTTTCTTGATCTCGAAAGCCATGATAGATTTCAATTCGCTGCCAAATAGAATTTTATGTTCATCTTGATAGATATAAAGGGGTTTGATACCAAATCTATCTCTTGCAATAAATACCGATCCGTCTCTTTTATCTAAAATGGCGAAAGCAAAAAAGCCAACGAATTTTTCAATGCATTGCTCTTTTTCTTTTTTATAAAGCTCCAGTAAAACCTCGGTATCTGAGTTGGTGCGAAATTTTATGCCTTCTTTTTCTAATGGTTCTCTTAGTTCCTTGAAATTGTAAATTTCACCGTTGAAAACTAAAACGTAATTTCCGTCTTCGTGCACAAAAGGCTGACTAGCAGCCGAGCTGGTATCCATGATAGACAAGCGCGCATGACCTAAGCCTACCTTATCATGAACAAAGATCCCTTGGCTGTCGGGACCCCTCTTGCTCATTGCTTTTACCGATGCGCTCAATTGAGCGATATCGTTTTGCGATAAAGTTTGTTTGCTAATTATGCCGCTTATTCCGCACATCTAAACAGTGGTGAAATATCTAAAATCTTGATTGTTCTTAATTGTTTTAACCGATTCTAAAATCAATTTAATTACGTTTTCCACATCGTCTCTGTGTGATGCTTCAACAGTGGTGTGCATGTATCTCAACGGTATAGAAATTAATGCCGAAGGTACGCCTCCAATGGAGTAAGCAAAAGCATCGGTATCTGTTCCTGTTGTTCTTGATGCAGCTAATCTTTGGAAAGGAATTTTGTTTTTAGTTGCAACGTCTTTTATTAATTTTAACAGGTTGTTGTGCACAGCTGGGCCGGTAGTTAAAACCGGACCTTTACCGCATCTTGTGTCACCTTGTTCTTTTACGTTGATTAAGGGGGTTCCCGTATCGTGACAAACATCGGTAATAATAGCAACATGCGGCCGAATAGTTTCTGTTATCATTTGCGCACCGCGTAAGCCAACTTCTTCTTGCACTGCGTTTACGATGTATAAACCAAAAGGTAATTTCGTTTTTTGCTCTTTCAGTAATCGAGCAACTTCTGCAATAATGAATCCGCCCAATCTATTGTCTAAAGCGCGACCCACAAAATATTTTTTATTCAAAATGATGAATTCGTCTTCGTAAGTCACCACATCACCTACATTGATTCCTAATTTCTCTACCTCTTCTTTCGACTCCGCTCCGCAATCTAACCAAATATTGGTGCTTTTAGGAGTTTCTTCTTTGGCTTCTAATCTTGTGTGAATAGCAGGCCACCCAAAAACTGCCTTTACAATTCCTTTTTCAGTGTGAATATTTACTCTTTTTGAAGGAGCAATTTGATGATCACTACCACCATTTCTTCTCAAATAAATAAATCCTTCTTTGGTAATCAAATGAACGAACCATGAAATTTCATCGGCATGCGCCTCAATAACTACTTTGTACTTAGCTTCAGGATTGATAATAGCAGCAACAGAACCGTAATTGTCAACTGTGTAAGTATCAACGTAAGGTTTAATGTATTTCAACCATAGTTTTTGCCCTTCAGCCTCAAAGCCAGTAGGAGAAGGGTTATTGATATATGCTTCTAAGAAATCAATCGATTTCTGAGTTAAAATTGTTTTCGGTTTTTTTTCTGTTTTAGCTTTTGCCATAACTGTGATTTTTAACAAAAATAATTAACTGAGTAAAAAAGGAAAGTGAAAAGCAGAAAACTTCTTACCGCATGCCTGTTAACTTCTTTGAAGATTCAAATGTTTATCTATCTTTAAAACTTAAATTACTCTTTTTTCATGAATATCTTAATAGCCGACAATGGAAAAATTCCTGCTGTAAATTATGGCGGAACAGAACGTGTGATTTGGTATTTGGGGAAGGAGTTGGTGAAGCTCGGACATCAAATAACTTATTTGGTGAAGGCAGGATCTAGCTGCGATTTTGCTAAAGTGATCATAAGAGATAATACCAAAACTATTGCTTCTCAAATCCCTCAAAATATCGATGTGATGCATTTTAATTTCTCTCCTAATGAAGAAATTAAAACGCCGCATATTATTACCGTTCACGGCAACAGTAACGATAAAAATGTCTTCGATGAAAACTCTGTTTTCGTGTCAAAAAATCACGCCGAAAGATATGGTTCCACTTCTTATGTTTATAACGGTTTAGATTGGAGTGATTACGGAAAAGTTGATTTAAATAACAACAGAAATTATTTCCATTTTTTGGCCAAAGCTGCGTGGAGAGTGAAAAACGTGAAAGGTGCAATCTCTGTGGTGGAACAAACACCCAAAGAAAAACTGCACATTATAGGCGGAACACGGTTGAATATTTCTATGGGTTTTCGCTTTACCACAAGCATGCGAGTTCGCTTTCATGGTATGTTGGGCGGACAAGAAAAGTTGCACGTTTTACAAAAATCGAAAGGCTTGATTTTTCCCGTTTTATGGAATGAACCTTTTGGTTTGTCTATCGTGGAAAGTTTGTATTTCGGTTGTCCGGTTTTTGCAACGCCTTGCGGTTCTTTGCCCGAAATAGTGAATAAAGAAGTCGGATTTCTTTCGTCGCATTCTTCAGATTTAGCCGATGCGATTCAACATTCTTCTCAGTTTGATAGAAAAAAATGTCACGATTACGCTATTGAGTTTTTCAATTCAGCAAGCATGGCAAAAAATTATGTAGAGAAGTATGAATTGGTGTTGAACGGCAAAAAATTAAATCAGCAAAAGCCTCAATTGAAGTTGATACAAAGTGAAAGATTTTTACCTTGGGATTAAACCCCTACAGCCTCTATGCTTGTTACTTCAGGAACGTCTCTTCTAATATTTTCTTCAATGCCTGCTTTAAAGGTCATTCTGTTAATAGAACAATCTTTACAGGCGCCAATAAACTCAAGCTTTAAACTATAGTCGCTAGTAAACTCTACCACTTTAACATCGCCGCCGTCGGCGTTTAAAAACGGACGAATTTTCGTTAACGAATTTTCAATTTTTTGTAACACTTCACTATAGCTCATAAATGAAATTTTCGGCTTCCGTCAGAGGACGGACTACGTTTGACCTTTAACTTTTTATTTCCTAATGGTGTTGTCCGTGTGTTATTTTTAATGTCTTTGTTGGTTCAGCTTCGCTGTTTCTTTTTTCTACAGCTGCTTCTACGCTACTTACCAGTGCTTTAAATGCCAATGCTTGCGGAGTGTCTTCTTGTAAAACGGCTGGTCTTCCTGCTTCTCCCGATTCGCAAATACTTTGCACCAAAGGAATTTGAGCCAACAAAGGCAAGCCCATTTTCTCTGCCAAAGCTACACCACCTTCTTTTCCGAAGATGTAGTATTTGTTGTTTGGCAATTCGGCAGGGGTGAAGTAAGCCATATTTTCAACTATTCCTAAAACAGGAACATTGATAGAATCCATTTTAAACATCGCTGCACCTTTGCGCACATCGGCTAATGCGATGCCTTGCGGAGTGGTAACAATTACAGCGCCTGTAACAGGAACGGTTTGTACTAAAGACAAGTGAATATCGCCTGTGCCGGGAGGTAAATCGATTAACATATAATCCAACTCTCCCCAATAGGCTTCGGTAAACATTTGTCCGAGAGCACGCGAAGCCATCGGACCTCTCCAAGCTATTGCCTGATCGCCATTAGCGAAGAAACCGATAGACAAGAGTTTAACGCCATAACTAGTCACCGGACGAATCCATGTTTTGCCATCTTTTTCAAATGCTTCTGGTTTTTCATCAAGGCAATCGAACATCAAAGGCATACTCGGACCGTAAATATCCGCATCAACCAATCCAACTTTATATCCTTTTTGCGCCAAGCCCACCGCTAAGTTTGCTGTTACGGTAGATTTACCAACACCACCTTTTCCAGAAGAAATGGCAATAATGTTTTTTACGTTTGGTAATACTTTTCTTAATTCGTTAGGTCTATCAACAGGCAATGGAATTACATTCACTGCTGTGCTGTATTCTTTACCCACAAAACGTTCAATAGCAAAAGCACAAGCCTCTTCTATCTTCTTTTTGTTGTGTAATGCTGGGTTGTGTACTTTGAGTGTAAAAGAGATTTTATTCTCTTGAATTTGAATGTCGCTCACCAAATTTAGTTCAACGATACTCTTCTTTAAATCGGGCTCTTGAACCGATTCTAAAGCTTTTAATATTTGCTCATTACCAATTGCCATGTGGCAAATTTAATAAAAGAGAATCATTATTTAGAATAATTCTACGTAGGGGCTAATAATATTAGCCCATCACAGCGCCAATTCTATTGCAGGATCCCAAAACAGTTTGTCGAAATTTTGCACCTGATCTTTTTTTACTTTAATGCCTTCCTTCTCTAGTTTTTCTTGCATTTCGGTAGGAGAATGAAAATGATGTTTGCCAGTAAGTAAGCCATTTCTATTCACTACACGATGTGCTGGTACACTAGGCTTTTGGGCGTGCGCAGCATTCATCGCGTATCCAACAGAGCGAGATGCGCGGGGTGATGATAGATATTTTGCAATTGCTCCATAAGATGTAACGCGACCTTTAGGAATGAGGCGTGCTACTTGATAAACCTGAAGAAAGAAATCAGTTTCCACATTAAGGAATAAACGAAATAAATTTAATTTTTTTTCCTTCACCCAACCATCTGCTTTCATAATAGGTGCGAATCATTAAGTCTGCAGCTAAAGGTGCTTCACCTAAAGATGGAATCAATTCTTCGTAAACATTGGCCGAATTTATTTTGATCGCTAGGTTGTTTTCTTTCACTACTTCGTTGGTGAATTCGTAGAAAAAATCACTATCCGATTTAAGATTTACGGTGCCGCCTTTCTTCATTATTTTGCGGTATCTACCTAAGTACAATTCGCCTGTTAATCTTTTCTTTGCTCTGTTTTTGGTGGGTTGTGGATCGGGAAAAGTAATCCATATTTCACTTACTTCATTTTCAGCAAACAGATTGATGATAAAGTCGATTCTTGTTTTGATAAATCCAACATTAGTCATTTTATTTTCGATGGCATATTTAGCGCCTGCCCAAATTCTGGCACCTTTAATATCCATGCCAATGAAATTTTTGTTGGGATAATGTTTGGCCAAGCCAATGGTGTATTCTCCTTTTCCGCAAGCCAGCTCTAAAATAATCGGATTGTCGTTTTTAAAATAATCTTTATTCCAATTCCCTTTCAGGGCAAATTTATCTTGCATTGCCTCGTCCAATGTGGGTTTATGCACATTGTCGAAGGTATCAACTTCCGCAAATCGTTTTAATTTTCTTTTCGCCATTAATTCTTAATTTGCGCTAAATTAGAAAAAGACGGCAGCTCTTGAACAAAAAAAAGAAAATACTCGTTGCGCCATTGAATTGGGGATTGGGACACGCCACACGTTGCATGCCTATTATTCAACAGCAATTAAACGAAGGCAACGAAGTGCTCATCGCTTCTGATGGCGCACCTTTAGTGCTTTTAAAGGCGAGATTTCCACAATGTTCTTTTATTGAATGGAAGGGAGTGAGTATTCATTATTCGGGCAACATGATTTTTTCTATGTTGTTTCAAGTGCCTAATATTTTGTGGTCTATTTACAAAGAGCATCAGCAATTAAAGAAGATAGTTGCAGAACATAAAATTGAGATGGTGATTTCCGACAATCGTTTTGGTTTATGGAACGAGAAGGTTCATTCTGTTTTTATAACACACCAGGTAAATATTATTAGTCCGGTTGCAGAAAAAATTCTCTTCAAAATCAACAAATGGTTCATCGAAAAATATGATGAATGTTGGGTACCCGATTACGAAGGGGAGAATAATTTGTCGGGAGATTTATCGCATCCTAAAAACGATTATTACAGAAAAAACTTCCCTAAGAATTTAAAGTATATCGGTCCGCAATCGCGCTTTGCGAAAGGAAATTCAAATTTTGAAAAAAAATATGAAGCAGTTGGCATCGTATCCGGACCAGAACCGCAACGCACTTTATTTTTTGAGCAATTGAAAAATGATTTTGAAAAAATTGAAGGAAAAACATTATTGATAGGAGGGAAGCCAGATGAGAAATTTTCATCTTCAAATACGGAGCATGAAATTGTAAATCATCTCAACGATCAAGAATTTATCTCATCATTATATTCCACAAAAAAAATAATTTGCCGCTCGGGATATTCTACCATTATGGATTTACATGTTTTGGGGTTAAAGGCTGAGTTTGTTGCTACGAAAGGGCAGACGGAGCAGGAGTATTTGGAGAAATTGCATAGATAATTTGTCTTTTCATAGTCCTCTCTGCGAAGTTTAGCACAGCGAACTTTGCTGAATCTTTTCTTGAAGCTTTCAGCTTCTTTATTTTAAGTAAGATAAAATCTTAAAGAAAAGATTCCACAATCCGCCAGCTGACCGATTTGCGGAGTGGGGGGGAAGTCTTTCAGCTACTTTACTCCATCAAAGTAATCTTCACTAATCCCTTTTCTCCACAATAATCTACCGCACTGCTATAAACGTAATGCTCAGGCAAACTAACTATTCCATTTGTAACAGGATTTTGATGTATATATTCAATTTTCTGGTCAATCATTTCATTATTTGTTAATTCAATCGGGTGATTGTCTTGTTGCCAAAATTGAAAGTCTTTATTGTTGCTATTTCTTGCGCCAGCTTTTTTAAAAAGAAACAGCATCCATTTGCTTCTGCTTTCACCAACTTCATGGATATTGTGTAAAATCGATTTGGAAGTATGTCGTTTTAAATCTCGCATGATATCAGATAGATTTCCTTTTTCTGCTCGAGCTACCAAATGAACATGATTACTCATTAAAACCCAACTGAAAAGAGTTAATCCTTTATTTTCGATGCAATAATTTAAACTGTCTACAAAAATTTCGCGGTATCTGTTTCGGGTGAAAATATCGATCCATCCTACTACAGAAAATGTGATAAAATAAATGCCTTCTGGGTTAGAAAATTTGCGCTTGCCTTCCATGATGTTAGTTTAGTTAGTGGGGCAAAGTTAAAAAAATGAAGGGAAGCTGAAAGCTTCAAGAAAAGATTCAGTAAAGTTCGCTTCGCTAAACTTCGCAGAGAGAAAAGAAGTTACTTCTTCCCCTTCTAATTGCAGGAGGAAATATTGATGAGTATGTTCCTGTTTTTGTTAAAGAGAAAATGATAGAAAAATTAACGCTAAAAGTTAAGCGCTAAAGAGTTTTGGTCGTTTCTTTTGAGGCAGAATCTCATTCTTATGTTGCAAAATTATAAATATATCTGCTATTTAAGGAAGGTTGTAGTTGTCAATTTTAAGTCTAGAATCACTATTGTGCGCTGGCCCGAGCCAAAATGCGGGGGTGTGTAAAGGCAGTGAACCAAAATCATAAGCCGGATTAAGGAGGCGTAATGATTTTGGAGAGAGGGTTGGCACCCGTCAGCTGACGGGTCATGATTTTTTGTCCCGAGAATCGGGATCATCCTTCTTTAGAAAAGAAGATTATTACTTCTTTCCCTTTGCCACCGTAAAATAAAACACACTTCCCGATTTAACTGAACTTCTCACACCAATTTTTTGTTGATGCGCATCCAGTATGTGTTTTACAATGGCTAAGCCGAGTCCAGATCCACCTAACTCTCTGCTTCTACTTTCATCTACACGATAAAAACGTTCGAACAAACGAGGTAAATGCTTTTCGTCGATACCAATACCATTGTCTTCAATTTCTACCATGATGGTGCTGCCATCCATATCGGTGAATTGAATTTTAATCCATCCACCTTGAATACCGTATTTCACAGCATTTACAACGAGGTTAACTAGAACCTGACGGATTTTATCTTTATCGGCATGTACAAAGTATTCGCGCGGTTTGTCGATTTTGATTTCGATACCTTTTTTCTTAGCAGGAATTTCTTGTGAGTGAGTTACTTCGGCAGCCAATTCTGTAATGTTAAATATGCTTTTGTGTACCGCAATTTCTCCCGAATCTAAACGTGAAATCTCATCCAAGTCTTCAATGATGCTAATCATTCTTTCGGCATTGGTGGCAGCGCGTTTGAGGTAATCTATATTGATGCTTTCATCTTCTAAACCGCCATCTAGTAAAGTGAGAATATAACCTTGTAAGTTGAAGGCTGGAGTTTTGAGTTCGTGCGCTACATTGCCCAAAAATTCTTTTCTAAATTTTTCTTGTTTTTGTAGTGAAGCGATTTCTGCTTTTTGTTTTTCTGTCCAGCGCTCTACTTTTTCATTCGCGGCTTCTAAAGGATTTTCTTCCCACGATTTTTGTATATCTGTTTCAAATAAATCATCTGATTTATGCGTGGTGATATTTTTGTAAATCCCTTTTATTTTCTCGGTGACAAACTTCTTGATAAGCACATAAGTGATAGAGTAAACACAAATAAAGAAGAAGATGCCGCTTAACAACAATTGCCATAATTTGGCATCGCAGAAAAAGATAAAAACAAGCACGTAAAACAACAACGCTGCAAAGAGCGCCAACAATAAAACCAATCTTTTAGGATTAGAGAAGTTCATCGTTTTGCTCTTCGTATTTATACCCAACACCTTTAACCGTAAACAAATAATCCTCGCCTAATTTTTCGCGTAATTTACGAATGTGCACATCAATGGTACGATCACCTACCACCACTTCGGTTCCCCAAACTTTATCTAATATTTCGTGACGTAAGAATACTTTTCCTGGTTGAGATAGAAGGAGCTTTAGCAATTCAAATTCTTTGCGAGGCAAAACTATTTCTTCTCCGTTTTTAACGGCAAGATATCTTGAGTTGTCGATAACAATAGATGTTTTTACTTCCTCGGGAGCGTCGCCACCTTTACCTTTTCTTCTTAGCAAAGCTTTGATGCGCGAGATTAAAACACGCGGCCGAACAGGTTTTGAAATATAGTCATCGGCACCAGCTTCTAAGCCCGATATTTCTGAATAATCTTCATTTCGTGCCGTAAGAAAAGCCACAATAACATTTTTCAATTCGGGTTTTTCTTTGATTTGATAGCAAGTTTCTATGCCATCCATTTGGGGCATCATCACATCTAACAAAATTAAATCGGGAATTTCTTTGATTGCTAATTCCAATCCGATTTTTCCGTTTTCGGCTTTAAACACCTCAAATCCTTCTTTTTTTAAATTGTAAGATAGAAACTCCAGAATATCACTGTCGTCGTCTACAATCAATATTTTATGTTTTATGTTTTCCATACTTGCTATTCAAAAATACAATAATTCATTTATAATTCGCTACCTAAGGTAAGCACAGAAACAAGGTGCGACAAGCAAACACGTAAGGTTAACATTTTGTTAACACGGCGTTGATTGTTGTTGTATTTGCTTTTATCTTTGCATTATTGAATATGCCAAGATTGGTAATGGTTGTTTTTTGAGTTACATACGAATTGTTATTTTAAAACAAAGAATGAGGCGCATCAAAACATCTAATTATTGAAATGAACTTTTGTTGTGCCTTTTAGAGCGAAACAAAAAGCTAAAAGTTAACTATTAATTAACACAGAACGGAGGTAGAAAGTTCAATTACTTTTTATCTTCGCTCGCACAAATAAATAAAGATGAAAAAATTAATATTATCAGCAGTTGTTTTAACTACATTGTTTTCTTGTGGAGGTGGCGCTGCAGAAGGAGAAAATAAGGGTGGAGATTCAGCTCAGTTTTCTGGAACAATTCAAATTGATGGATCAAGCACCGTGTTTCCAGTTACCGAAGCAGTGAACGAAGATTTTAGAGAAGTACAACCTGATATTAAAACGCCAACCGGACACAGCGGTACTGGTGGTGGATTCAAAAAATTCATTAGAAATGAAATCGATATTTGCAATGCTTCTCGTCCGATTAAAGAAGGTGAAGCACACGAATGCGATAGTTTAAAAATTAAATATGTAGAATTAGAAGTGGCTTTCGATGGTTTGGCTATCGTGGTTAGTTCTAAAAACACATGGTTAACCAGCATTACAGCAGCCGAATTGAAAATGTTGTGGGAGCCAGAAGCGCAAGGTAAAATCACTACATGGAATCAAATTCGTAAAGAATGGTCTAACCAACCTATCAAATTGTTTGGTGCGGGCACTGCTTCTGGTACTTTCGATTATTTTACTGAAGCCATCAATGGTAAAGTGCAAGCTTGTCGTGGTGATTATACCGCAAGTGAAGATGACAACGTATTGGTGCAAGGTATAGCTGCTGATGCGAACGCTTTAGGTTTCTTTGGTTTGGCTTATTTTGAAGAGAATAAAGACAAATTAAAATTGGTTGCTGTAGACAATGGCAAAGGCGCTGTTCTTCCAACTGCTGAAACAGTAATGAACGGCACTTACACTCCGCTTTCTCGTCCGCTATTTATTTATGTAAATGGTAACGCAGCTAAAAGACCAGAAGTTGTTTCTTATGTTTCTTACTACTTGGCAAACACAAGCAGATTGGCAGGAGAAGTAGGTTACATTTCTTTACCTGAAGCAAAAACAAAAGAACAAATTGCAAAATGGGACGCTTTCGTAAAAGAAGTAAAATAAAAAATTTGAATTAGATTTGAAACCTGCTATCTCACGGTAGCAGGTTTTCGTGTTAAATAAAATATAGCTTAGAAATGAAAAGAGTTTTGATGATATGTGCCATTCTTACAGTGCTTACCACGGTAGGTATTATATGGGTGCTCTTCTCTGAAAGCTATACTTTTTTTCAACAAGTTTCTTTGTGGGATTTCTTAACCGATACGCAATGGACCCCTCTTTTTTCTGATAAACATTACGGTATTTTACCACTTCTTTCGGGAACTTTATTAACCACAGGAATTGCTATGGTGATTGCCGTGCCAATGGGTATTACCATTGCCATGTACCTTAGCGAATATGCTCCTAAGAAATTTAGATATACGGTAAAACCTTTGCTCGAAATCTTAGCGGCTATTCCAACCGTAGTGTATGGTTTTTTTGCCTTAACTGTTGTTACTCCGTTTTTACAAGAATTAATTCCTGGTTTATCGGGGTTCAATGCCTTGAGTGCCGGATTGGTAATGGGAATTATGATTATGCCAATGGTTTCTTCTTTGAGTGAAGATGCTTTGTATGCTGTGCCAAAATCTTTGCGCGAAGGGGCTTACGGCATGGGCTCAACGCGTTTGCAAACTTCTTTTAGAGTGATATTGCCTGCTGCTTCATCGGGTATCATTGTATCGGTGATTTTGGCTTTTGCAAGAGCGGTGGGGGAGACGATGATTGTGGCAATTGCAGCCGGCCAGCAGCCTATTCTTACCGGAGATCCTAGAAGTTCTGTAGAAACTATCACCACTTATATTGTGCAAGTAAGCTCGGGAGATGTGCAACACGGTTCGTTAGAATACAAAACTATTTTTGCCGCAGGTATCACCTTATTTGTTTTCACTTTCATTTTGAACTCAGTGAGTTTTTATATCAAAAAAAGATTCCAAGAGAAATATGACTAACTCAGAGAAAAATAGAATAAAAGATAAAGCCTTCCAGTGGTTTGGAATTACGTGTACCATCATTGGATTGCTGGTGCTGGCCATATTTATTGGTGATATTATTGCCGAAGGCTTTGCCAGAATCGATTGGAAATTTTTAACCTCATATCCTTCTAAAAAACCTGAAAAAGCCGGGTTGTATTCGGCCATGATGGGTACTTTATGGATGTTGGGCTTAACCGCTATTATTGCTATTCCACTGGGTATTGGCGCCGGAATTTATTTTGAAGAGTATGCTAAGAAAAGTAGAATGGCCAATATCTTAGAAATCAATTTAGCGAATTTGGCTGGTGTACCTTCTATTATTTATGGTTTATTAGGCTTAGAAATTTTTGTGAGAAGTATGGGTATGGGCACGAGTTTGTTGGCTGGGGCATGTACTCTTTCTTTATTGATTTTGCCCATTATTATTGTTTCTACACGTGAGGCTTTGCGGGCTGTTCCTAATAGTATTCGTCAGGCTTCTTACGGTATGGGCGCCAATACATGGCAAACCATTTGGCACCAAATTTTGCCTGCTTCAATGGGCGGGATTTTAACAGGCATTATTCTTTCTTTATCGAGAGCAATTGGTGAAACTGCTCCATTGATTGTAACAGGTGCTTTGGCTTATGTGGCCTTTGTTCCCGAAACACCAATGGATCAGTATACCGTTATGCCAATGCAAATTTTCAACTGGATATCTCGTCCGCAACACGGTTTTCAGGTAAATGCCGCAGCTGGCATCATCATCTTATTGTGCATTACATTTTTACTCAACGGCATCGCTGTTTTCTTAAGAAACAGATGGCAGAAGAAAGTGAAGTGGTAAAATATTGTTTATGGAAAAACTAAGCATTAAAGACAAAAAATTAGAGGCTATCGACCTCAATGTTTACTACGGAGACAAGCAGGTTCTCAAGAATGTAAACATGGCTATTAAAGCCAACACTGTAACGGCTTTTATTGGTCCGAGCGGCTGCGGTAAGTCTACGTTCTTGCGTACTTTCAATCGAATGAATGATTACGTAGAGGGCTTCCGAAAAGAAGGTGATATCATTGTAGATGGAAAAGACATTTATCAAAAGATGGTGCGAGTGGAAGAGCTTCGTAAAAAGATAGGAATGGTGTTTCAAAAACCAAATCCTTTTCCAAAATCTATTTTCGAAAATGTGGCTTACGGACTAAAAATACAAGGTATCAAGAACAAAAAACTGATTGAAGAAACGGTAGAAAAATCTTTGCATCAATCGGCTTTGTGGGAAGAGGTGAAGGATGATTTGAAAAAATCGGCGCTTTCACTTTCAGGCGGACAACAACAAAGACTATGTATCGCGAGGGCCCTGGCACTTGAGCCAAGTATCTTATTGATGGATGAGCCTGCTTCGGCACTCGACCCAATTTCTACATCAAAAATTGAAGATTTAATTTATGAGTTGAAACAAAAATATACCATTGTAATTGTTACGCACAACATGCAGCAAGCAGGCAGAATTAGCGACAACACCGCCTTTTTCTATATGGGTGATTTGGTAGAATATGATGAAACAAAAAAGATTTTTACCAATCCCGAAAAAGAAAGAACCCAAAATTATATCACTGGACGATTCGGATAAATATCGTTCAATGTTTAAAGTTCAATGTTCAAAGTTAGCTGACATTGAACTTTGAACATTAAACTTTGAACAAATAAAAAGAACATTAAACATTGAACTAATTTATATGTCACATTTAGCAGCAGAATTGCAACGCCTTAAGGACGAAGTTTTCCAACTTCTTCAATTGGTGCATTCTCAAATTGAGAAAAGTAAACAGGCTATTTCTACCAGCGATAGAGATTTAGCAAGTCACGTAGTGGCCAACGATAAAAGGGTGAATGCTTCTGAGTTGACGATTGATCGTGATTGCGAGAATATTTTGGCGCTCTATAATCCGGTTGCGATAGATTTGCGTTTCGTTTTGGCTTGTATTAAAATGAATCACAGTTTAGAAAGGATTGGTGACAATGCCGAAGGGTTGGCGATGTATGTGAATTCTGCTCCCGGACCATTTCCTCAAGACATACTCGATATTTTCAATATCATGCCTGCATTCGATAGGGCTCTGGAAATGTTCTCTCTTATCATGGATGCCTACCGCAAAGAAGACCCCGCTTTGGCTAGAAAGGTTTTCAATTTAGATGAATTGCTCAACCAATACAATAGTGATGCAACAAAAATTGCCATAGAAAAAATCAAATCGAATCCCGAAAAGGCAGAAGAGATTTTGTACATCATGGGCGCTATGCGCAAGATTGAAAGAATGGGAGATTTAACGAAAAACATGGCCGAAGAAATTATATTCTACATCGAAGCAAAAGTTTTGCGTCACAATAAAAAGCAGTAATTCATTGAATCAAGAACTCTATAATATTTTCTACCTTTTAGGCTCTTTGGCCTTCCTTCTTTTCGGATTAAAAATGATGAGCGAAGGGGTGCAAAAAGTATTGGGAGACAACTTGGGAAAGATGCTGAGTGCAGGCACAGAGAGTAGAGTAGGTGGTGTTTTTAAAGGAATATTCGCCACTTCTTTGGTGCAGTCTTCATCGGCCACCATCGTTGTTACGGTGAGTTTGGTGAACGCAGGTATTCTTACTCTTTTGCAGTCGGGCAGCATTATTTTAGGTGCCAACATTGGTACAACAATTACTTCTTGGTTGGCGGCTACCATCGGTTTTAAAACAGAAATTTATGCTGCTGCTTTACCCTTAATCGCTGTGGGTGTTCCTTTCATTTTTGCTAAAAAGAAAAAGGTGAAGTTTGTTGGAGAAATCATTATTGGTTTTGCCTTCTTGTTCTGGGGATTCGAAATTTTAAAAGATTCTATTTTTGAATTGAGAGACAGTAGAGTATTCGATTTTTTAATTGAAAATGGAGATCCTTCATTTTTAAGCATTTTATCTTTCGTTTTAATAGGCGCTGTTTTTTCTTTCTTATTGCAATCTTCTGCAGCGGCGGTAGTGTTTACTCAAACTTTGTGTTTTGCGGGAGTGCTGCCTATAGAGAGTGGATTTGCAATGGTTCTCGGACACAACATAGGCTCTACCATCAACGCGGAAATTTCTGCTTATGAAGGAAATGTGCATGCCAAAAGAGCCGCGAGAATTCATTCTATTTTCAATTTAATTAGTAGTGTTTGGATGATTCTTTTATTGGGGGTTATCACCCCAGCGATAGATTTTATGGCTGAAGATATTTTCAATCAAGACAGCATTTACACCAGCATTGGTGCGCCCTTAGGTATTGCTATTTTCCATACCTCATACAATGTTATTAATGTTGTTATTATGGTAGGCTTGTTGCCTTATTTGGTGCAACTGGCTACCCGGGTGGTAAAATCTAAAGGCAATGCCGACGAAGAGTATCATTTAGAATTCATGAACAGTGGTTTATTAACCTCTCCCGAAATCTCGATTACCGAAGCAAAAAAAGAGTTGGTTAAATTTGCTGAATTGACGAAGTCGATGAACATTACTTTCAGGAATTTATTGAAAGAAAAAGAAAGCAATAATTTTGAAGATCTCATTTTGGAAATGAGAAAAAAAGAAGATATTACCGATAACATGCAAGAAGAAATCACCAATTTTTTAACCAAAGTTTCGCAAGGTGAACTTACCGAGGAGAATTCTTTTTGTATTCGCCGAATCATTGGAATGGTAGGTGATTTGGAGCAAGTAGGCGATATTTATTACGCTAACGCTCTCATTATGGAGCGCAAGAAAGAAAACAAAGTTTGGTTCATTCAAGAGCAAAGAGATTGCTTGAATCAAATGTTAGATAAATTAGATAAAGCTTTTGATATTTTGATTCAAAATTTGAAAAGCGATTACAACGATGTAGCGTTAAGCGAAGCAAAAAAGATTGAAGAAGAGATTGATGCTTTGCGCGATAAAGCGCAAGAACAACATCTCGATAGCATGGAGAATGGGGCATATAGTTTTAAAAGCGGCTTATTCTATAAAGATCTTTACGCTAACTTCGAACGCATTGGTGATTATGTGATGAAGGTGAATGAGGTGATAGCGGAGAGGGATTAATCGGGTCTCTCTGCTAAGTTTAGCGATGCGTAACTTTGCTGAATCTTTTCCCGAAGCTTTCAGCTTCTTTAATCCATCAAAGTAATT
>Ga0208960_1000174_pt1 | contig 35729 bp, 33 predicted proteins | sample GreLakmeON33MSRF_FD_187703 | JGI IMG/M metagenome (GOLD analysis project Ga0208960, IMG submission 187703) | Freshwater lentic microbial communities from great Laurentian Lakes, MI, USA - Great Lakes metaG ON33MSRF (SPAdes) | ecosystem: Environmental > Aquatic > Freshwater > Lake | place: Great... | reverse complement strand
TAGTAGCGCTAATGGCAGCCATTACTGTTGTGGGTGGGCCAATTGCGCTAGGGCTTACATTTATCGAGCCGGCTAAATCCTCTTTTAACAAGTTAAGAGTTGGAGCGGTAATACTCTTCTCGCTCCCTGCAATATTTATTGGGGTAATTTTTATGACCGCAAATATTGGACTTGGCGGCCGTCTCTATGGCTTATTTGGTTTCGGAGTTTCAACCTTTGCCCTTTATCGCACTATTAAACAGATGCGCAGAAATCGCAATCCCGATAAGGGTTTAATTCAGGATTGATTTGGGCTACATTCTCTCAATGAACCCATTAAATTATTTTCGGCTAGCTGGTTACACCCTATTCGCGGTTGGACTTATCAACTGGCGTTACCAAACTGGCACTTCTGATGTCGCAATCCATAGCGCGATTATTATTTTAACTGGAATACTTATTTTGGTGCTCTCATTTTTGCCAAGTACCTCTAAATTATTATTGAAGAAACCGTTACAGCAAATTATCTGGGTCCTCTTCATAGGAGTACTTATTTATGGAGTTGTTAATTAAATAAAGCAATTCACTTTGACAATTGGGTCGGCCATCGCTAAAAATTTTTAGGAACGCGCAAGTAAAACATGGTGGAGGTGCCGGGAATCGAACCCGGGTCCTCTGGTACCAAAACAGGGCTTCTACGGGCGTAGTGCGCTATTCGTTTTCTCAGCTCTGACTCTCACACGCACATGTAGTCAACGAACTCATTTGCGGAAGATTTCCCGATTCATAATCGCAACCTTATGAATAAGTAAGCCCTCTGTCGGCGCTAGATTCCAAGGCGAGGGCGCACTTGGGCTAACGGATTACGAGGCTCGCTTATGCAGCGAGGGCGTAATCAGCGGCAGTTGTACTGGCGCTTGATTGTTTGCACGGGTTTTTGGTTTACGAGATCATCCCGGCTTCCTCGGCCCGCTTCCCCTGTCCCAACATCCAAAGTCGAGACCGTTCACCCCCATGGGAGTTAGAAAGCAGGCTAATTATACGTTAATAAAGTAAAAGTAAATACCGAGATTAATCGTCATACTTATTGGATTTACGCGGATTGCTACGCCCAACATTCTTACCGCTCAAATTACGCGACATTTCACGTGCGATTTCGCGGCCTGCTTCGCGTTCCATAAGTGCAGCCCGTTTATCGTGCGCTTTCTTGCCCTTAGCCAAACCAAGTTCTATCTTGGCTTTGCCATCTTTAAAGTAGAGCGAAATCGGAATTAGAGTTAAGCCGCTCTCTTTAGTTTTTCCAATTAATTTCGTAATTTCTTTCTTATGTAACAGTAATTTTCGATCTCGTCGGGGCGTGTGATTAGTCCAAGTACCCTCCGTATATTCTGGAATATGAACTCCACTAAGCCATAACTCACCGTCAATAACCATGGCAAAGCCGTCAATGAGCGATGCTCGACCAGCCCGAAGCGACTTCACTTCCGTGCCGGTTAACACAAGACCACATTCATAGACATCTTCTATGAAGTAATCATGGCGCGCCTTTTTATTCTGCGCGATGAGTTTCCGTCCGACTTCCTTAACCATGACATAAGGGTAACGGGTGCGAAATAGAATCGTTAATTACTTGATAATTTCAATTATTAGGTGTTATCAAAGCGGCTAAACCACCAAGCACTTGCAGAGATTTACTCGCAATCACACTTTCTGGCACAGCCAGGTCCGGCGAAACGCCTTTTCCTTCAATCAACTTTCCAGATGGCGATCGATAAAGCGCCACAGTCAATTCCAGTTTCGATCCATCGTTCAAAGTTTTAAATTCCTGAACCGTTCCTTTTCCATAACTTTTCTCACCGAGGATTACAGCACGGTTTCGATCCTGCAGCGCAGCTGCCAATATTTCAGCGGCGCTAGCGGTTGAACTATTAATTAAAACAATTAATGGGGCTTGATCTGCTCCGGACTCGGTAGATTCAAATATCACTTTCTCTCCTGAATCTTTCTGATAAGAAACAATGATTCCACCATTTATAAATTGACGAGCAACACCTACTGCTTCTTCAACAATTCCACCAGGATTATTTCTCAAATCAATAATTACGCCTTTGCTATGGGGAGTTTTAGATAACAATTTCTGGACTTGGCTAGCCGTAGAAATAGAGAAAGACGAAATCGATAATAAAGCGACGTCTTTTGAAATAGTCGAGATTTGAACACTTTGCGCAGTTATCTTGGCCCGCTTTAATGAAATCAATATATTTTTTTCGCTTCGCAAAATTAGCAAATTAACTTTATTTCCGACGTTTCCACGGAGCATCGCAATCGCTGATGGTAAAGATGCACCTTGAACGTCTGTTCCATTTATTTCGAGAAGTTGGTCGCTTGCCACTATTCCAGCATCCGCGGCCGGTGAAGTTGCTTCAACGCTTGCGACCTCTAAAACTCCAGAAACAGATTTTCTTAAAATAATTCCGACACCTGTGTATTGATTATTTAAGCGATCCTTAAAAACATCAAGCGCGCTAGTCGGAAAGTAGTTAGACCACGCATCGCCAGAAGCTTTAATCGCACCTTCGATCGCAGCCCGTTGTAGTAATTGCTTTGCAACTTTTGAATACCCCGCTGCTGTTATCTCTTTGATAGCTTCATCAACCGGACCATCTGAATTTCTTGCACCCGTTGTATATCCAAATGAAAAAACTAAAGTCATTACAATGAAAATAATCCCACTTGCTCTTAAGGAATTCCCACTTAGGGGTTTTATAATTTTGGCTTTTAGCCTAGCGAAAAGCGAAGGGCGCAAAAAGTCTGGTTCGCGCACCATTTCAACACACTCCTGGGAAGTTCTCCCCCGTGCTATACGAAGGACTTATTGGAGGTTAAAAGTACTAGACCTTTAGATATTTGCGAAGTGTGAGTGTAGAAGCAATGGCAGATACGCCTAAACCTGTTAGGAGTAAGTAACTAGAAGTGACCCAAACATCGCGCCAGCCGAAGAAGTTTGTGAATGTTAATAGTGGCGCAACTCGTTGATCTATCACTAATTTAAATGTTGCAAGTAACCCGGTAGAAAATAACCAACCAATTATTGCCGCAAATACGCCTTCAAGTAAGAAAGGTAATTGGATTGATAAAGAGCTTGCGCCAACTAATTTCATTACATTAGTTTCGCGACGTCGATTAAATGCGGCGAGGCGAAGTGTGTTGCTTATAAGTAGCGCTGCAGTAAGAACGCTGGCTAAGCCGATTGCAAGCGCGCCATCGCGAAGCACATTTAGAAGTTTAAAGAACTTCTCCAGGATAGAACGTTGGTCTTGCACAACATCTACACCAGGACGCCCGGAGAAGGCGCTCTCGACAACCGCAAATTGAGTGGGATCTTTCAACTTAACTCGAAAAGATTCCGGTAATTGATCTTGCGTAACATTCTGCGCAATTGCCGAACCTTTAAATCTTTCTTGGAAGCGAGTAAACGCTTCACCTTGGGATTCGTAATAAACACTTTGCACGGCTGGAAGATCTTGTAAGTCTTTTTGAATCTCAACGCGTTGACCATCTGTTATTACGCCACCGGAACATGATGCAGATTCAGAGAGAGATCCGCATAGGTATACCGAAACCTCAATTTTGTCGTACCAATAATCTTTCATTACGCGCACTTGGGCATTTGAAAGAAATCCGATACCAAGAAGTGAGAGTGAAATTGCGACGGTAATAATTACCGCAAATGTCATGGTTAGGTTACGTCGAAGCCCAATACCGACTTCGCTCATAAGAAATCCAGCGCGCATATCTCTCCCCTTTCCTATCTTTTGCTTAGTTAATTCACTTTATCTGAAATCAGCCGGTATATCCGTAGACACCTCGAGCTTGGTCTCGGATTACATGGCCCGCTTCAAGTTCGATAACTCGTTTTCGCATTTGATCCACAATTCCAGCGTCGTGAGTAGCCATAACAACTGTTGTGCCATCACGATTAATCCGGTCGAGTAATTTCATAATTCCAACCGAAGTTGCGGGATCTAAGTTTCCAGTTGGTTCATCAGCAATCAGAATTGCTGGGCGACTTACATAGGCTCTAGCAATAGCCACCCGTTGCTGTTCTCCGCCAGATAACTCTCCAGGCTTGCGATCTAACTTCTCTTCCAAGCCAACAAGTTCTAAAACCTCTGGGACTTCACGCGCAATCTCTTTCTTTGAATATCCGAGCACGTGCAATGTAAAAGCTACGTTTTCAAAAACTGTTTTGTTATTTAATAATCTAAAGTCTTGAAATACCGTTCCAACTTGGCGACGAAGTTCGGGCACTTTATAATTAGAGAGCGTGGCAAGGTCTTTACCAGCAACATGAATAATCCCAGATGTGGGTTTCTCTTCCCGTAAAACTAAACGCAAGAATGTTGACTTACCAGATCCGGAAAGTCCGACTAGGAAAACGAATTCGCCCTTTTCCACATTTAGATCAACCTCGCTAAGCGCGGGTTGTTCCGTTTTAGGATAGGACTTGGTGACCTTCTCAAAGCGAATCATGTGGTCATTTTATGGATATTGGTGCCATACGGGGCAATGAAACTCGGTTATTTTCCTGAGGATATTGCCTAATTACGCGGATATTGCGGGAGATATCTCACATTTTTAATTAAAAGTAATTTAGCGCTGCGAACGGCGCCATCTAATGCCCGCTTCAATAAATCCATCTAATTCACCATTTAAAACCGCTTGGGTATTTCCAGTTTCAAAATCAGTGCGGTGGTCTTTAACCATTTGATACGGATGCAATACATAAGAACGAATTTGGTTTCCCCATGATCCGGCATTATCGCCGCGGAGTGCATCCATCTTCGCTCGATCTTCTTGATGGCGACGTTCTAATAATTTAGATTGCAATACCGCCATTGCAGTTGCACGGTTTTGGATTTGAGATCTCTCGTTCTGGCATGAAACCACTATGCCGCTTGGAATATGCGTTATGCGAACTGCAGAATCCGTTGTGTTAACGCCTTGGCCACCTGGGCCAGATGAACGATAGACATCTATTCGAATATCTTTTTCATCTATTTCAATATGATCGCTTTGATCAACAACTGGAACAACTTCAACACCGGCAAAAGATGTATGACGACGATTTTGGCTATCGAAAGGTGAGATTCTTACTAAGCGATGTGTTCCTTGTTCAACCGAAAGTGTTCCATAAGCATAAGGAGCAGCAACTTTAAAAGTAGTGGATTTAATTCCAGCTTCTTCAGCATAAGAAGTTTCAAGTACTTGGGTCTGATAATTATGGATTTCGCAATAACGTAAAAACATTCGTGAAATCATTTCCGCCCAATCGGCAGCATCAACCCCGCCAGCTTCAGAGCGAATTGTTACGAGCGCATCGCGGTGGTCATACTCGCCGCTTAATAGAGTTTGAACTTCTAATTCGCTGATTGCTTTGGCAACCGAGTCCAATTCCTTCCCAGCATCCTCTAGCGCGTTCTGATCTTCTTCGGCTCTAGCTAATTCAAGTAAAACCGGAAGGTCATCTAGGCGTTGTCGCAGTGATGAGACTCGATTGATTTCGCTCTGCACTCTGGAAAGTTTGCTTGTAACTTTCTGAGCCGCTTCGGGATCATCCCAAAGATTTGGAACGCCGGCAGCTTCTTCTAATTCTTTAGCTGCTATCCGTAATTTCGGAAGATCGATCACTTTTTCAATCGATCCGAGGGTGCCGCTTAGCGCAGCAATCTCTAACTCAAATTCACGGGCGGCCATGGCTTAACTTTAGTGAAAAACATTCATATTTAACTAATGCGCTCTAAAAATGCTTTTAGGGTTATTCTTAAGCGTTATGAAAATGAATTTTTCTACACATAGATACGCACGCGGCCTCGCTATCCTCGAAGCCATCATCCTTTTCGCAATCGCTGGCTCGCTGGCAATCGCAAGTTTTATCAGACATCCAACCGAAGTTGTGGCACTGGTCGCGGAGATTGTCTTTGCAACGCTTGGTGGAATTGGGTTATTGGTCGCTGCTCGCGGTTTTAAGTTGAAGCGCAATTACGGTCGGGCTCCAACGGTGCTCGCTAATGGAATTGCGCTAGGCGTTTCGTATTACATGTTTGATGGCGGTCGACCACAACTTGGCGTACCGCTAGCGACGATTGCGCTTTTGACGCTAATTAGTGCGCTGCTTGCCGTGCCTGCCGAAGAGAACTGAGTACCCTTAAATCATGGCTAAAGCGAGCGCGTCGAAGAAAGCAGCATCAAAAAGAACGGTAACTAAGAACGTTGAAATAAATAATGTCAGAATCGGAATTGATTGGCGAAGTGTTTATCTATACGCCGTATCTCTTATAACTTTAATGGTCTGTCTATTTTCGTTAGTCAGCGCGGTGCGTAATGGAATTTTAATTGGTTATCCAGAAAGTAGTTTCGTCGATGTAAACGCAACAGCCGCTGCAAAGCTCAGCCAAATTGATTTGAACCGTAGAAACTCAATAATGAATTTAGTAAATGATTTAACAACGCTAGTGATTGCTGGACCGATTTATCGATATCACTGGCGTAGGACCCAAAAAGCGTAAATGTGGGCAATATCGCTTACCCAACTACCGCTAACCGCCCGTCCGATTCGGAGCCATCGCCTCACCCCGATAGGCTTACTTTCTGAGAGCCAGATTTACACGGTAGATCAGGAGTAAATAGATGTCTTCGGAGTCCATGACACCAGAGAATCACTTTGGTGGATCATTCGGTCCAAACGAATGGTTAGTCGATGAGATGTACGAAAATTATTTACGCGATCCCAATTCAATTGAAGAATCTTGGCGCGAATTCTTTAGCAATTACAAACCTGGTGCTCCACTTCCAGGTAATGCCCCGGTCGCAACTTCGCTATCGATGCCGCCCGCGCCAAAAAAAGGTGTGCCACCACAACCAAAATCAGCGACAAGAGTTGCTCCTGCCGTAGCGAGCGTTACACCGCCCGCGCCAGTTGCCTCTGCTGCATCCGCAACCCAAGAAGTTGCCGCCACATTTACGCCACAAGAAACTATTAGACCTTCGATTCAAAATACGAACCTCACACCAGCAGATCCAATCGCTAAACCAGCTCCTGTTATAAATAACGGCGATGCTCGGGTTGAACCGATTCGAGGCGTAAGCGCGCGTGTTGTCCAGAGCATGGAAGCTTCACTTACGGTTCCAACTGCAACTAGTGTCCGCGCAGTTCCAGCAAAACTATTAATTGATAACCGGATCGTAATTAACAACCACATGAAACGCGCTCGTGGTGGAAAAATTTCCTTTACCCACTTAATTGGTTTCGCAATGATTAAAGCGCTACGTGCGATGCCAGAGATGAATAACTTTTACACCCAACTAGAGGGTAAACCCGCGCTCGCTCACCCAACCCATATAAACCTTGGCATCGCAATTGATTTAGCGAAACCAGATGGCTCGCGCCAATTACTCGTACCTTCCATAAAAGGTTGCGAATCGATGGATTTCCGGCAATTTTGGTTGGCTTACGAAGAAGTTGTTAAAAAAGCGCGCGGTGGCACGCTAACTGTTGAAGATTTCGCTGGAACAACGGTTTCTCTAACTAACCCAGGCACAATCGGAACGGTTCACTCCGTCCCACGATTGGTTGCGGGCCAAGGAATGATTCTTGGAGTTGGCGCAATGGATTACCCCGCTGAATTTCAAGGTGCAAGTGAAGCAACGCTTGCAAAGATCGCGATAAGCAAAGTTGTAACGCTTACAAGTACTTACGATCATCGCATCATCCAAGGCGCGCAATCTGGTGATTTCTTGCGACGTATCCATGAAATATTGCTAGGCGCTGAGAATTTCTATGACGAAGTTTTCGCTGCGCTGCGAATTCCTTATATTCCAATCCGTTGGCTCGTAGATATTCCAGAAAATAACGAAGAGGGCTTAAATAAAGCTGCGCGAATTCAAGAATTAATTCATGCTTATAGAACTAGCGGCCATATGTTGGCTGATACCGATCCGTTGGAATACCAACAGCGTTACCACCCTGATTTGGATGTAGTAAATCACGGCTTAACGCTCTGGGATTTAGATCGCAGTTTTGCAACTAGCGGTTTTGGCGGCGAGCCATACGCTCTCTTACGTCGAGTTCTTGGAAGGCTTCGCGATTCATATTGCCGTTACATCGGAATCGAATATATGTACATCGACAGCCCAGATGAGCGAGCTTGGATTCAAGAACGAGTCGAAGTTGGTGCACCACGAATTGCTCGTGAAGAACAGTTACGAATTTTGCGGAAAATCAATAGCGCTGAAGCTTTTGAAGCATTCTTGCACACTAAATTTGTGGGGCAGAAACGATTCTCACTTGAAGGTGGCGAATCGGTAATTCCAATTCTCGATGCCATCCTTACCGGAGCTGCTGAAGCTGGGTTAGATGAAGCTTGCATCGGAATGTCGCACCGCGGTCGATTAAATGTACTTGCAAATATTGCGGGCAAATCATATGGTCAAATCTTCCAAGAATTCGAAGGAAATTTCATTGAGAATTCAGTGCAAGGTTCGGGCGATGTTAAGTATCACCTAGGTGTTAAATCAGTTTTCAAAGCAGAGTCTGGCGCAACTACAAATGTTTATCTCGCCGCCAACCCATCGCACTTAGAAGCGGTTAACCCAGTTCTGGAAGGAATTGTGCGGGCCAAACAAGATATATTAAATAAGAAAGAACTTTTCTCAGTACTTCCAATTTTGGTACATGGTGACGCTGCCTTTGCTGGCCAAGGAGTTGTTGCAGAAACGCTAAACCTATCCCAGCTTCGCGGATATCGAACCGGCGGAACCATTCACGTTGTAATCAATAACCAAGTTGGCTTCACTACTTCGCCACAAGCTGCGCGCTCAACTCGTTATGCCACCGATATCGCAAAAATGATTCAAGCTCCGGTATTTCATGTAAATGGTGACGATCCAGAATCATGCGTACGAGTTGCGCGATTAGCTTTTGAATACCGACAAAAATTTAATAAAGATGTTGTAATCGATATGGTTTGTTACCGTCGTCGCGGACATAACGAAGGTGACGAACCAAGTTTCACGCAACCGCTTATGTACAAGTTAATCGATGCCAAGCTAACCGTACGAAAAATTTATGCGGAAGCGCTGGTAGGTCGCGGTGACATTACTCCCGAAGAAGCCGATGAGATTGCAAAAGATTTCCATGCCCAACTTGAGGCAATCTTTAACGCCGTGCATAACAACGCACCTGAAGAAAATTCAAACTTTAAAGTTCCAGTCGTGCCAGCTCCAGAATCTGTAAACACTGCGCTACCTGAAGAGATTGTTCGAAAAATCGCAGCGACCCAAGTTGCAATCCCAGATGGCTTCACGGTTCATCCAAAATTGTTGCCGCAATTAGAACGTCGCGTATCAATGTTGCAAGATGGCACAATCGATTGGTCCGGCGGTGAAATGATTGCATTCGGTGCAATTTTGTTAGATGGACACCCAATTAGAATTGCGGGCCAAGATGCGCGCCGTGGCACATTCAGCAACCGGCACGCAGTAATTATTGATCGAGAAAATGGCAGCGAATGGACCCCGCTTCGAGGTTTGATCTCGGATGAAAACCAATTCTTTGTAATCGATTCCAACTTAACTGAATATGCCGCGATGGGCTTTGAATATGGGTATTCGGTAGAGCGTGAAAATGCGTTAGTTATGTGGGAAGGCCAATTCGGCGATTTCGCAAACGGCGCTCAAACTATTGTCGATGAATTTATCTCTTCTGCACTTCAAAAATGGGGCGAGCGTTCTTCATTAGTTTTACTACTTCCACATGGATATGAGGGCCAAGGCCCAGATCACTCATCGGGGAGAATTGAACGTTACTTAGCACTTTGCGCTGAAGAAAATATGACGGTTGCACAACCATCTAACCCAGCTTCGTATTTCCATTTACTTCGTTGGCATATGAAAAATCCAGCTCGCCGTCCGCTAATTGTTTTCACACCTAAATCAATGCTTCGATTAAAAGTTGCTTCTTCGGCAATCTCTGATTTCACAAGCGGAACTTTCCGGCCAATAATTCCTGATCCAATCGTTCAAAAAGCTACTCGAGTTATTTTCTGTTCTGGCAAGATTTATCACGACTTAGTTGCGGAACGCGAAAAATCTGGCGAACACGCCACCGCAATTGTTAGAGTCGAACAACTTTATCCATTCCCAACTGAAGCTATCGCGGCCGAGGTTGCAAAATATCCAGGTGCAACTTTGCTTTGGGTGCAAGATGAACCAGCAAACCAAGGTCCATGGCCATTCATTTCGCTACAACTTCACGAAACCCAAAATGAAATATTACAAGGTACAAATTTCCGGAGAGTTTCACGACGTGCTACTGCAAGTCCAGCAACTGGTAGCCACTATGTTCATGAAGAAGAACAGAAAGCCTTATTAATCGAAGCGTTTTCGCGCTAACCGAAAAATAACTTTTCCGCGAATTTCGTGCGGTGGAATCCAGCCCCAACTTCTTGAGTCAGTACTTTCTGCCGAATCACCTTCAACCCAATAAGTAGCGCCATGTGCTTTTTGTAATCGCTTAATCAAGTAAATACCGGGACGTTCATCACGTTCAATAACTACAACAGCGCCGAGTTTTATTGAGGTTGGCAGAACTTCGGATTGGGCATGCCACCGAACTACTAACCAATCGCCATCTTGATATATGGGAAGCATGGAGTCCCCAGCAACCTTGACCGTGCCAAATCCGAACATGCGCGGTAGTCTTTCACACACAGCAAGACCAAATTTTTCTTAACTGGAGAGGTTTCTATGTTCGCTCAACTTTTTAAGCCAAAGACCACGGTTTACGCACATTGCGATCTTCCATGTGGCGTATATGACCCAGCACAAGCCAAAATCGAAGCGCTTTCAGTAAAAGCTTGCATGGAAAAATATGCAGCATCTACCGATACCGATTTCAAATCACGTGCAGTTGCAATCAAAGAAGAACGCTCAAATCAAGTTAAAGAACACCTATGGATTCTTTGGACTGATTACTTCAAGCCACCTCACTTTGAGAGCTACCCACAACTACATTCGTTATTTAACGAAGCCACAAAACTTGCTGGCGCAGCCGGTACAAAAGGTACAAATGATGTCGCAGTAGCAACTAAGTTAATCGAAAAGATTGATGAAATTGCGGAAATTTTCTGGGCAACTAAAAAATAATTAATTTGTTTGGGCTTGTTGCGAAATAATTGAAAGTGCAGCGGTCCGCGCTAGGAACGAAACTCGTTCCACCATTGTGCGTCGCATTATTGCGGCCGCAACTAAGCGCGGGCCGTCATGTATTTCGCAATCAAAAGTAAGTGTGTGATCTTTTAATTCAATACATCTTGCGGCGCTCTGGACTTCAACGCCAATTGGTACCGCACCATGAACTTTCAATTCAATCTCAGCCAAAATTGTGGTTTCACCATTTTCTAAAAATTCAGCAATCGAAGTTATCGCCGCGCTCTCCATCAAAGTTACTAAAAATGATGATGAGAGAGTTGGGACATCACCGCTGCCGTGAGCAAGTGCGGTATCGCCCGGACGCACTTCCATCGATGAAATTCCGATTGCGCCAACAATTAATTCGCTCTGCATAATTATTCCGAGCTAAACTTTCGCTTCAAGTCTAATTAGTAAGTCGCCCTCTTGAATAACATCGCCAGGTGCAACTGCAATTTCAACCACAGTTCCAGGGATTTCGCTAAGTACTGGAATTTCCATTTTCATAGATTCCAGAAGTAACAAAACATCGCCGGTTGCGATTACTTCGCCGACCGAGACTGAAATAGCTAAGACATTAGCCACCATCTCAGCGCGAATCTGGGTTGGGTGCGAATTCATGTTCGCTAACTTAGCCTAAAAATCCCGCCAAATTTCGTGAGATGTTTCAATTTCTATCTGTGTTTCGCCATCTATTGTGATTTCAGTACGGCTGTATTTCGTAATTATTTCAGTCTGACCCATAAAGCCAATTGTTTCGGCTTGCGCAAGTTCAGCCGCCAATGCGTTGACTTGGTTATGGATTCGCACGATCAGCTCTTGCGGAGCAGCTTCGCAACAAGAACGGGTGAGCAATGTTTGCACCATCTGTAACTGTCGTCGCTCTAACTCCATTGCGCCTCGACAGAGATCACATTCCTGGAGGTGGAATGCAATTGCATTAAATTGCGCCGAGTCATCTATTTCATTATCTATAAAGAGCACAATCGAATTTAGAACTTGGTTACATTGCGCAGCAAATTCATTATTGGGGGTCATGACTTATCCCCCGTTCCAGTTTTATATCCAAGCTCTTTTGCATACTCTGTTAATTTCTCCCGAAGTTGTTTTCGACCACGGTGCAATCTCGACATCACAGTTCCGGCGGGCGATCCAATAATCTCGGCCGCTTCTTTATAGGAGAAACCTTCGACATCTACTAAATAAACAGCAATTCTAAATTCTTCTGGTATTTCTTGGAGCGCGCGCTTGATATCGCTATCTGGCAAATTCTCTAACGCTTCAACTTCCGCAGATTTACCTTGATCGCTGGTGTGAGAAGCTGAAGCAAATAAATCTTGATCAGTTAATTCGCCATCGGAAATTTTGGGTTGTCGTTGATTCTTCCGGTATTTATTGATGAAAGTGGTAGTGAGGATTCGATACATCCAAGCACGCAAATTTGTGCCGGGTTCAAATTGATGGAATGAAGTAAATGCTTTTGCGTAAGTATCTTGAACTAAATCTTGCGCATCATCTGGATTCTTTGTGTATCGAAGCGCAGCTGCATAAAGTTGGCTCGTATATTGCATTGCATCGCGTTCGAATCGAGCGGTCCGTTGTGCCACGCTCTCTTTCTCGCGGTCGACATGAACCAATTCCCCAGTGGCTATTGATCCGCCAGTGGCTTCGAGTTCGCGCGAGGTATCCATCGAGATAAAGGTTATCGCCAAAGTCTGAGGACCTCATTTCGAACGAGAGGTGTTGATTTATTAAGCGAAAGTTCAGCGGTATAACACCGGAGTTGCGGATGTTATTCCCTTAAAAAAGTGTTTCTGGCTCCCCGAGCTCAATCTCATTAATCAATTCCACGCCATTATTTCTAATTGAATTCACTGCATCCGATACTGGCCAGAACCGTAGCCCCACGGCAGGTTCAGCAACCTCCATCAGTGAACGTACTTTTGCAATCTCATTGTTCTTCTTATCAAGCCAACTATCCCAACGATCTCTTGGTAAGAAAACTGGCATCCGATGATGAACTTTCGCTAACCCAGCCACGGCTTCGCGTGTAATTATCGCGGCACTTTCTTTAATTTCACCGTTTGGTGAAATCCACTTCTCGTAAATTCCAGCAAAAGCTAACGATTTTCCAGATTCATTTGAAATAAATACTGGCTGCTTAGTTTTATATTTGCCAAGTTCAGTAGCCCATTCGTAATAACCAGTTGCCGGAATTAAACATCGTCGTGATTTAAATGCGTTTCTAAAAGTTGGCTTCTCATGAATCGATTCCGAACGGGCATTAATTGCTTGCGATTGACTGCGTAACGCTTCAACATCACTTTTGCTCCATGGAGCGATGATTCCCCAAGAAGTAGTGGCAAGTTCTCGGTTATCTTCATTGTTGCGAATAACATAAATTTCTTCAGTCGGTTTAATATTCCAATTAGCTGGTAGCGGGTCAACGTTGGGCGAAATTCCAGTAATCGCAAATTCCTCGATTAGCTCTGATTCGTTTTGCGTCAACGCGTATCTGCCACACATAGCCTTGAGAATACCTGCGAAAATGAAAAACGCCGCTTTGAATACAACGGGTAGGCTTCGCACATGCAGGCAAACTCCGAATCGAACGCGCTATGGCGCGCACCTTTTCGTGGAGTTAAACCGATTGATGCACGAGTAGAAATTCCTGGATCTAAATCAGTAACTAACCGGGCGCTGATTCTCGCTGCTTTAGCCGCAACTCCTTCCACACTTCGTAAACCGTTACATTCGCGCGACTCCGAATTAATGGTTGCTGGTTTACGCGCGCTCGGTGTTGAAATTACTGGCGAATCCGATTTAAAGATATCACCGCGAAAATTAATGGGGCCAGCTTCGATTGATGTTGGCAACGCCGGAACTGTGATGCGCTTTTTGCCAGCGGTTGCAGCGTTAGCCAATGGCCTGGTTCATTTTGACGGTGACCAAAGATCGCACGAACGCCCGCTGGCTCCAGTAATAAAAGCCTTAGAAAGTTTGGGTGTAACGATTGAACACGGTAATCGTTATAGCTTGCCACTCACAATTAATGGCAGCGGTTCACTTCAAGGCGGTGTTGTTGAAATTGATGCAAGTGCATCTAGCCAATTTGTTTCAGCTCTCCTATTAATTGCACCATCAACAAAAGTGGGCATCACTTTAAAACACATTGGACCGTCGCTGCCCTCGGCACCGCATATCGAGATGACTATTCAAATGCTCCGTGATTTTGGCGCAACCGTTCAGGTCGGTAAAAATGAGTGGCGAGTTGAGCCTGGTTTACTGCGCGGCATAGATTTAACAATCGAACCTGATTTATCTAGCGCAGCGCCGTTCTTATCAATCGCAATGGTCTGTGGTGGCTCAATCACAATTGCGGATTGGCCAAAAAATACTACGCAACCTGGTAATCAACTGCGCGAGATTTTATGTGCAATGGGAGCGAAAATTGAATTTGTAGTAAATGGTGCTAGCCAAGATTTAAAATTAACTGGCACTGGTGCAATTAACGGAATTGATATTGATTTGCATGATGTTGGCGAACTTACTCCCGCAATTGCTGCGCTGGCGGCGCTGGCGAATTCACCATCCTCGTTACGCGGGATTGGCCACTTGCGATTACATGAAACTGATCGATTAGCGGCGTTAAGTAATGAGATTAATCGGCTCGGTGGGAAAGTTACTGAAGCGGCTGATGCGTTACATATAACGCCGGCCCCACTTCATGGTGGGACTTTCCATACTTACGATGATCACCGATTAGCTACATCTGGTGCGGTAATTGGATTAGTTACTAAAGATGTCTCCGTTGAAAATATTGCAACAACTAGAAAAACGCTCCCAGATTTTTCTGGCCTTTGGAATAGTTTGGTTGGCTAATGGCACGCAAATACGATGAATCTGATGCGAAAGTGCGGCCAGCCCGATCCACTCGTCCGCGCAGCAAAGATCGCCCATCGCATAAGGATGCAATCCGCGGGTTTGTAATCCAAGTAGATCGCGGCCGCACAAGTTGCGTTACTGAAGCTGGCGTATTGGTAAGCGCAATGAAAGCGCGCGAGCTCGGTAAAAACTCAGTTGTAGTTGGTGATCAGGTAGCGCTAGTGGGTGATACTTCCGGAAGCGAAGGTTCGTTATCTCGAATTGTTTCGGTATATGAACGAAAAAATTCATTAACTAGAACCGTGGATGATGCTGGTGCATTAGAGCGAATGATTGTTGCGAATGTAGATCAGATGGTAATTGTTATTGCAGCCGCTAATCCAGAACCTCGAAGTGGTTTAGTTGATCGTTGTCTGGTTGTGGCTTTCGACCAAGGAATTGAACCAATAATTCTCATCACAAAAGGCGACTTAGCCGACGCTAATGATTTCTTGAAACCATATTTAAATCTAGGTGTAAAAACGCTACAGACAAGCCGTGGGGGCGACTTAATTCCAATTAAAGAATTACTTCGCAATAAAACATCGGTATTAATCGGCCACTCTGGCGTTGGAAAATCCACCTTAGTAAATGCGCTGCTAGATACAGATGTACGCGCGGTCGGAGATGTTAACGATGTAACTGGTCGCGGTCGACACACTTCATCAAGTGCAGTTGCATTGAAATTACCTGACCTCAAAAACCAAGTTAACTCAGGATGGATTATTGATACCCCGGGAGTGCGTTCTTTCGGGCTAAGGCATGTCAATCGCGACCGCGTAATTGGATCGTTTTCGGATTTTGCTGATGTGATAAACAAATGCGCCAAAAACTGCTCGCATGATGAAGCGGGCTGCGAGCTCGACCTTTGGGCTGGCAGTGATACGGCTCGCAAAGAGCGCGTAAAAAGTCTGCGTAGCCTGCTTAACTCTGACGAGTAAAGTAAGCGCCACAATGGTTAACCAAAGTAATTCTTATGCAGCTGATCTTGCGCTTGCTCATAAGTTAGCCGATGCTGCCGATTTAATTACTTTAGATAGATTCCATGCCCTCGATTTAGTTATTACTACTAAACCAGATAACACCCCAGTAACTGATGCGGATAAAGCTACTGAAGAAAAAATCAGAAATTTAATTAAATTAGCGCATCCAAACGATCACGTAATTGGTGAAGAATTTGGCGGTAGCGATGCCAAACCAGATCGTTACTGGGTAATTGATCCAATTGATGGAACTAAGAATTTCATGCGCGGCATTCCTACTTGGGCGACTTTAATCGGTTTAGTTGAAGCGGGTGAAGTTGTGGTGGGCGTAGTTAGCGCTCCCGCACTTTTCCGAAGATGGCATGGTTCGAAAAATGGTGGCGCATTTTTATCAGTAAATAACAGCACCCCTACTAAAATTGAGGTTTCTAAAGTTGCAAAGCTAGATGATGCATCGATCTCCTTTTCGGATTTAACTGGGTGGAACCAACAACGCGAAAAGTTTCTTGCACTACTAGATAAAATTTGGCGAATGCGGGCGTATGGAGATTTTTGGTCTCATATGTTAGTTGCGGAAGGCGCAGTAGATATTGCAGTCGAACCTAAATTAGCGCTCTGGGATATGGCAGCCCTTGAAGTAATTGTCCGCGAAGCCGGCGGCGCATTCACTTCATTCGACGGCACTCCTGGTGTATTCGGAACGAACGCAATCTCTTCAAATGGTTTATTACACCAACAATTTTTAGGTTCAATTAAATGAGCACTTCACAAATTGTTAGCACCAGCGAACAGATTGATTTAAAGCTTGAGGGCATGACTTGCTCGGCATGTGTTGCCGCGATTGAACGATCATTAAATGGATTGGAAGGAATTTCAGCCACAGTTAATTTCGCAACTGAATCCGCCCATATTTTGGCTCCGAAGGGGTACAAAGCCAGCGCGCTCATCGATGTAGTGAAGAAAACTGGTTATGGCGCAACGTTATTGGCCGATGAAACCGAGAGTTTTTCCCGTTCTCGTCGAATGGGGTGGCGAGTTTTCTTCGCTGCAATTTTGGCAATTCCAGTAATTGTTATTTCAATGTCGATGTCGGTACATCATTACCTAGAACCAAAAATTATTAACGCGCTAGATTATTTCGGGATCGTGCATCCGCTTTACTCCGCAACTGGATGGCTTTCGATTGCAATTACGACCCCAATAATTTTCATTATTGCTTACCCGATTCATAAAACCGCACTCCGAAATATCGCGCATCCAACTATGGATACTTTAATTTCGCTTGGTTCACTCTCCGCTTTTTCGTGGTCGATTTACGCTAATGCGACCGGTGCTGGCGATATTTATACAGAAGTTGCCGCGGCTGTTATTTTATTTATTGTTTTAGGAAGATATTTAGAGAGCAAAGCAAAACGACGAGCGGGATCGGCCCTTGCTAATTTATTAGCAATCAATACCAAGGAAGTAACGATCTTGCGCGGTAATGAAGAAGTTGTAGCACCAATTCAATCTCTGGAAGTTGGCGATCATTGCATAGTTAAGCCAGGCGACCGGATTCCAACTGATGGCATAGTTATTTCCGGTGAGAGCAGCGTTGATAATTCGCTAATCTCTGGTGAATCACTACCAATCGATGTAAAGTCCGGATCGCTTGTGGTTGGTGGTGCCATTAATTTAAACGGCAGATTGGTAATTCAAGCCCAACGAGTTGGTCGAGATACCGAACTCTCCCGAATTACTACGATGGTACTTACGGCACAGACCGAGAAGGCTCCGATTCAAAAAACCGTTGACCGAATTAGCGCAATTTTTGTCCCAATAGTTTTACTAATTGCGATTGGAACTTTTGCAGTTTGGTATTTCACTGACCATTCATTGCAGATTTCAATAGCTGCCGCAGTGGCGGTATTAGTTATCGCTTGTCCATGCGCGCTTGGATTAGCTACGCCGGTCGCGCTTTTAGTGGCAACTGGGCGGGGCGCTCAGAATGGCATTGTGCTCCGTAAAACAAGCTCACTTGAAGTTGCGCGAACTATCAATACGGTTGTCTTTGACAAAACTGGCACATTAACTCTTGGTGAAATGCAAGTAATCGACTTAACTTTCGCGGCTAATCCAGCGCTAAAGATCTCGTTATCTGACCTGCTCATCGCAACCCATACTGTTGAAGCGGATAACACCCATCCGGTGGCGCGCGCCATCACGCAATATTTAATTGGCCAAGGCGTTGCAAAAAGTTCTCTAACTGATTATTCGCAAACTTCAGGTCAAGGTGTAGCTGCAAGAGTAAATATCTTGGGGTCAGAGTTGCCAGTCTTGATTGGCACGCCAGCTTCTATTCTAAAAGCAACATTTTCGTTTCCTAAACCGTTACAAGAAGCGATTTCTAGGGCCGAATTAAATGGCCACTCTATTTCGGTTGTTGCCATTGATGGCGTTGCATTAGCAGCGATTGAAGTTGGCGACACTATAAAGCCAGATGCTTCGCGATCTATTGCCGCGCTAAACGATGCATCGATGGAGTTATGGTTAATTACCGGAGATCATCGAAGTGCCGCGCTTGAAATTGCAAATCAAGTTGGAATCTCACCTGATCGCGTAATTTCAGAAGCATCTCCAGCAGATAAAGTTTTATTAATAAAGAAGTTGCGCGGCGAGGGCAAGAAAGTATTGATGCTTGGCGATGGAATTAATGATGCAGCCGCGCTTGTAGAATCTGATTTAAGTATGGCAATGGGTACTGGAACTGATACTGCAATTTCGAGCGCCGATATCACGCTGCTCCGCCCAACACTTTTTGCTGCACTTGATGCAATTAATCTTTCGAAGCGAACTTTGGGAACTATTCGAGGAAATTTACTTTGGGCATTTGCATATAACGTAGTTGGAATTCCAATTGCGGCTCTAGGTTTACTTGATCCGATGTATGCCGGCGCTGCTATGGCTGGTTCGAGTTTATTTGTGGTGCTTAATTCGCTTCGAATTAAGGTTCGACAAACCCAGTAAAAACCAGTAAATAAAGCCAGTAAAAATTGGTAGCGGGGGCAGGATTTGAACCTACGACCTCTGGGTTATGAGCCCAGCGAGCTACCGAGCTGCTCCACCCCGCGTCGGTTCGCCAATCTTATTGGACTGATGAGCTATTGGGAAATTCGCTCAATTTGTTAGCGAAATTAACCGCGTTGTGCGGAAATCGCTGCTGCAATCGCTGCTTTCAAACGATCTTGCGCTTTTCCGTAAGCAGCAAAGTCGCCGTTCTTCAGCGCTATTTGCGAATCTGCGAGAGCAGATTGTGCACTTGCTAGCGCAGATGCGAGTGCTTTATTTGATGCAGATGAATTCGATGTTGTGCTCGAACCATTAGCAGTAGGTACGCTGCCAATTTTTGTTCCGGAGTTACCGGCGAATACTTGATCGAGCGCTCCTTGTAACGAACTATCAAATCCAATTTGATCTCCAAAAGAAACTAATATCTTTTGTAGCAATGGATATGCAGAAGAGTTTGCAGTTGCGCGAACATAGACTGGTTGCACATATAGCAAACCGCTTCCGACTGGCAATGTTAACAAGTTTCCAAGTACTACATCGGAACCGCCTTGGCGTAACAACGATAACGCAGTTGCAACTTCAGGTTTTGCTTCAAAGTTAGATGCAACTTGTGAAGGTCCGGCGATATTTGTAGAACGCGGTAATTGCAGAACCGTAATTTTTCCATAATCTGGACCTGGATCTGAATTCACAACTGCGAATGCAGATAAGTTTTCACGACCACCTCGCGGTACAAATGGCGTAGTTAATGAAAATGCAGGCTTCTTAGCACCTGGCATTTCAAGGGTGTAGTAATAAGGTGGTTGGGCACTTGCATTAGATCCAAAAGTTGATGGGTCGCGCGGTACCCGCCAGAAATCTTGACCGCCATAAAAAGCATTTGCAGTTTGTACATGGTACGAACTCAAAATTTCGCGTTGGACTCGGAAAATATCTTCTGGGTAACGGATATGGCTCATCAAGCCTTCCGATATCGCGCTCTTTGGCTTTATAACGCCAGGAAATGCTTTACTCCAAGTGGATAGAACTGGGTCTTTTTCATCCCATTGATAGAGCGAGACTGTGCCATCGTAAGCGTCAACCGTTGCTTTTACCGAGTTACGAATGTAATTAACTGAAGTATTTAGTTGTGCCGTAATCGAAGTTGAATTCGCAGTTAACGCATCCGCAGTAGCGCCAGATAGTGATGTTTTCTTGGCATATGGATAACCCGCACTAGTTGTGTAACCATCAATAATCCAAATAACTTTTCCATCAATTACTGCAGGATATGGATCGCCATCGAGAGTTAACCATGGTGCAACTTTTGCAACGCGGTCGCGCGGGTTTCGCTCGAAGAGAATCTTCGAGCTCGAGTTAATTAAACTAGAGAGAACAATTCGCTGTTCTTGATATTTAATCGCAAATAACAACCGAGAGAAGAGTGACCCCATCGGGACGCCACCTTTACCGGTATATGTGTAGTTAGTTTGGCCGTTCGCAGATTTATCATCTGGATAGTCAAATTCAACTTTTGTGCCACCGGTAGCGCCACCGATGATTGAATAATCTGGAACATTTTCACCAAAATAAATTCTTGGTTCAAAATCACCTAACGCTTTTGTAGGTGGGATATCACCAATTATGAAATTAGGTTTTCCATCGGCATCAACCGAGTTTCCGTATGCGCCAACAAAACCAAATCCATGGGTATAAACCAAGTGATCGTTAATCCAATTTCGTTGCGGGTTACCTGCAATGTTTAATTCACGAACTGCAACAACCACATCGCGAGTTACGCCATTAATTTTATATCGGTCAATATCTAGCGATTCACCAAATGTGTAATAAGGCTTGATCTGTTGTAGTTGACGGAATGTGGCCGAAAGAACATTTGGATCCATCAAGCGAATATTTGAAATAGTTGCCGCATCATTTGCGAGCTGGCCAGCAGTGGTTGAAATTGTTGCTTGATAATCTTGCATATCAATATCAGTTAAACCATAGGCAGCTCTAGTCGCATCAATATTGCGTTGTATATATGGCTCTTCTTTTGAAGATTCACTTGGCTTTACTTGAAATTGTTGGATGATGCCTGGATAGATTCCGCTAATAAGAAGCGAAGAAATGCCGAGCAGCGCTACGCCAGCGGCTGGCAGTACCCAAGAGCGACGAATGATGTTGGCAAAGAAGAGCAACGAACAGATAATTGCAATTCCAGTCAAGATCGCTTTAGCGGGTAACACTGCATTCACGTCGGTATAAGAAAGTCCAGTAATTAACTTTCCATCTTTAAGCGCAAGCGCATATCGATCAAACCAATAGGCAACAGCTTTTACTAAAACTAATACACCAAGCAGCACCGAGAGTTGGACCCTGGCGGCAACCGTGGTTCGGTCTTCGCGAACTTGCGGGCGAATTCCACTATATAAATAATGAACAATCGTGGTGGCAATTAAAGATAAAACTAAAGTGGAGGAGGCCCAGCCAATTAACGCTTGCCAAAACGGTAGTTTGAAGGCAAAAAATGAAATATCCATATTGAATTGCGGATCTTTGATTCCAAATGCGGTTGAGTTTTTAAAGAGCATCCAAATTTCCCAGAGCCGAGTACCTGCTGATCCAGCAAAATAAAATAGCGCTACTGCAATTCCGATAATGCTCAACTTACGGATTGGTTCAATCTGAGCGCGATAGCGTTCTAAATTATCGGCTTCGACTGTAAGTGGCACATAAATTGGGCGCTTTTTATATGCAATAAAAATATTGCTAGTTATCACTAGCGAAGTTGCTAACCCAAAAACAATAAAGAGCCCAATCTTAGTTATTAGGATTGTGCTCCAGACTTTTGTGAAATTTACCGAGCGGAACCAAAGTAGGTCAGCATAAAAACCACTTAAGCTAACGAGAACAACCGCTACCACGGCAAGGGCGATGAATGAGATGGTCAGCGGACCAACTTTGCGGTTTTTTGGACGTAAGTTACGGAACGGATTATTTGCGAATTCACCAAAGGTCATGGCCCTACTTTAGCCATTTCTTTTAACTACTTGCACCCCGAGAATGTGGCCGGGTTCTCACTTTGAAGCACGGAAACCGCAGCTTTTAGGGTCTTTACCGGGATCACAATCAAACCTTTAGGTATATCAGTCAAATCAACGCAATTCGCTTCTGGCGCCAGAAAAATCGTAGCACCAGCCTTAGCTGCGCCAATTAACTTTTCATTTATGCCGCCAATGGGTCCAACATTTCCAGCGGCATCAATTGTGCCGGTGCCGGCAACTTTACGGCCGCGGAGCAAATCTTCCGGCGCTAACTTTTCGATAATTCCCAGGGAGAAAATCAGTCCCCCGCTGGGCCCGCCAGTTCGTTCTAAATTAAATTTCACTGAGATTGGAAAATCATAGGAATTACTCACAAAGATTCCAACTACTGGTGCGCCTTCGCTATTAGCCATCAGCTTTACCAAGAAAGTTAAGTTATCCCGAGCAACTGTAATTGCGACTAAATCCCCAACTTTCTTTGCTTTTAAAGCATCTCGAATATCGGAAGCTTTGGTAATTCGAGTTCCAGCAACTGAAACTATGCGATCTGATTTTCGCAACTTCTTAAACGCATCGGATTCGATTTTAATATCGGTAATTTCAACTGCACTTTTTAAATCGTAGCCGAGGTAACTCAACGATGCAGCAGTGGCCTCAGACTGAGAATTTTTCATATCAGCGGTATTTTCCGCAGTAACTTGGGCTTCGGTCTTCTCTGGTGGGAAAACTGAGTCATGTGGCAAAACTGCGGTATCCCCACTAATCCAATTTAAAAGTATCTCGCCACCGCTAATATAAGAATTTGGATTTGTCACCAATACTGAAGTTATGAAGAGTCGGCTTTTAATGGTTTTATCTTTGGCGCGATCTTGAAAAGTTGGTACGCCATCGATCGAAATCAATTTACCTAAAACATCATCGGGATTACTGGGCGCGATTAATACATATGGGAGTGGGGCTAGCAAAGCAGCCACAAAAAGCCCTAAAAGTATTACTTTTGAAGGGGTATGGATTTTATTAACTAGCGGCGTTACCGGCACTCTTATCCTCATTTGGAGTAACGGTCGGCTTTGGCGCTTGCTGCACCGCTAATGAATTTTGAAACTTGCGAAAGTTATTGACGGAGCGGTTGGTTTCATTCTCAAATTTAGATTGATACTTAGAGAGCCAGAGAACGTAACCTAGCGCTCCGATTAGCCCGAAGAGCGGGATTAACCACCAGATAAGTGCAGATACTGGTGCGCTAGATGTTGCAGCTGCGGCGGCCGAGAAGCTTTCGGGGTTCATGGCCGTAGCCTAGAACAGTTGGGAAGAAAGCGAGTACTTTTACGGTTATAGCGGTAACTGAAACGAGGCAGCGATTAAATGAGTGGGAATTTTGGATTTGTACCACCGAGCGATGATGGCTCCAATAATTCCGAAAATGAAGATGGTAATCCGGAAGATAATCCACACTTTGCTGAAATATTTAAGCAGTTTTCCGGAATGGGTTTAGATATAAAGTCCTTGATCGCCTCGCTATCTGGTTCTGGAACCGCTGCAAATCTATCTCGTGATGTCATCCGAGATATCTCGCGAAAAACATTAAGTGCTCATGGCGAATTGCCCGTAGGTTTAACTGATTTAAATCAAATTCATGAGGCTTTTACAATTGCAGATTTATGGGTCGATGGCGCAACTACATTTCCTTCGCTCGGGATCCCAGAAAATTGTGCCATGGGAAGAGGTGAATGGATCGCCGCTTCCTTAACTGGTTGGCATGAATTAGCAAAACCGCTAATAGATGGCCTAAGTGAGGGCATGGCTAACGCGATTACAACTGAAACCAACGCAGCCGAGATGCCGATTCCAGGTATCGGAAATATTGCGGGCGTGATGTCAACCTTTATGAGTTCAATGATCGCAACCCAACTTGGTCAGACCATCGGAAACCTCGCAACTACGTTGACTGGAGCTAACGATGTAGCGCTGCCGCTCTTAAAACCAGCGCGGACATTTTTAATTCCGCAAAATGTCGCAAAGTGGAGTGACGGACTTGAAATTCCGGAAGCTGAAGTGCGGATTTTCCTAGCGCTCCGTGAAATTTCTGCAGCTCGATTATTTGCAAATACCCCATGGCTAACCCAATATTTAGAAAGCACTATCACTGCTTATGGCAAAGGAATCCAGATTGATTTCTCGGCAATCCAAGAACAAGCGCAAGAAGCGCTCGCTTCGGGTGAATTAGATCCAGCAAATCCAGAATCTATTTCGCACGCACTAACTAGCGGAATGTTTACGCCAGGAGAAACCCAAGCACAAAGTAACGCGCTAGCAAAACTTGAAATGGTACTTGCGTTAATTGAAGGTTGGATTGACCAAGTAGTAGTAGATGCAGCTGGCGATAGATTGCCATCGTTATTAAAACTTCGTGAAACCCAAACTCGACGACGCGCTACCCAATCACCAACCCAACAACTATTTGCTGCACTAGTTGGTTTAGAAGTTTCACCTAGAACTGCCCGTGAATGCGCAACTTTTTGGCGTGAAATTGGTGAGCTGAAAGCGGAAAATCGCGATCGGCTTTGGGAAGACGCAGTATTGCTACCAGAACAAAACGATTTAGCTGATCCGATTAAATTTTTAAAGAGCACAATCGTGCCCGATGATCTTTCTGGCTTGATTTAAGTTGCAAATTAAAAAGCGAAGCCCCCGGGCGCACGATTCGTTATCTGCCTTCCCCTTGCAGATAAAGAACGGTTATCCGAGGACTTCGTAACCGCAAAGTACGACACTCACAGGTAATTATCAACCTACGTCAAGTGATTTTTATCAATTAAATTTTATTTTATTAAATATTACGCTCCGAAAAAGTAAAATTATTTTCATCCGTTTTGTAACTATATAAATACTTTATAACTCTCAAGGAAGCCTTAAGATTTCAAATAAAAAGTGGCTGTTGATAAGGTGTTGATAACTCGAACTTTTAAGTGGATAACTCATACTTAGTGGTGGAGCGAGCCGGGTCGTTAAATCGGATTCAAGTTAGGAGCGAGAACGGTGGATAAGAAAGCACCTACCTTTTCTCTGGATAACTTCATTCAAGATGCGATATTTCCAGCTAACTTCGCCGATATGCCAATCACCCAATTAGATAAGAAGCAGCAAGCGCCAAAACGGTTACGGAGCGGGAAATCTGCCATTCCAATCGCCCCAGAAGTCCGAATCCCAGCTTCACCATCGACTGGTGGCGCTGAGATTCGAGTAATTCGTAATACCCGCCGGAGTCGATCAATCAGCGCCTATCGCGAACAAGGGGCAATCGTGATTCAAATTCCAGCGCGATTACCTCGGGGCCAAGTTGCAGATTTAATCCCAGAGATGGTGCAACGAGTTTTAACTCGAGAAGCTCGGGAGCGGATTAGCGATAGCGATTTAATCGAGCGGGCGATTGAATTGATGGCGATCTACCTTCCGGAATTTAGCGAGCGCCCGGCGAGCGTTACCTGGCGCGCCATGAACGAGCGTTGGGGATCTTGCACCACAGTTGATCGGACCATTCGGATTTCAGAGCGGTTAAACGGCGCCCCAAGCTATGTCATCGACTATGTCTTACTTCATGAGTTGATTCATCTTCGGATTCCCGACCATAGCAAGGGCTTTGCCGACCTCTTAGAACGATTTAGCGAGGGCGAAACGGCGAGCGCCTTCCTCGAAGGCTATGAATCTGGGGCGCGAGCGTAAATAAACCGCCCCACGCCTACGTAATCGAGGATTTAAGCGTGGCACGGGGGTATCGTGAGCGCATTCGCATGGCGATAGCGGGAGGCTCTCGCATCGGCCTGCGGCGATAGGAGAAAAAAATGGCAGAGACATATAAAGGCGAGGCTTACTGCGTTAAGTGCAAAGCAAAGCGCGAGTTCGAAGGAAACGTAAAAGTCTCCGAGTCAGGTCGTCGCATGGCACAGGGTATTTGCCCAACATGTGGCACCAAGGTGAACCGCATTCTCGGCAAGGCGCAATAAAGCTTCACCAAAAGATTTAAAGGTCGAGGGCGTCCGGTATAGGGCGTCCTCGATTTTTTTTATAACCGCAGTTACTACGGAACGGAACTACCAAAGAACGCTTTGAATGTTTAAGCGAGCTACTCCACAAAATTAGGTTGGTGAGACCAAAGCGACCATCTCAAGCCGCCAAGGTTGGGCGATGAGCTATCAAATTACTGAAAAATCACAGCCCCGCTTAAAAGTAGGGATCAATGCTACATCCATAACAGCCAGAGCAAAAAACTCTGCCAGCGCAGGTGGATTGGAAATCTATGTTGGCGATAAATCTCGCGGGGTAATTCTCGAAAGCACCTACTCGCCGACATTTTTATTAAAAGTACTCACATACTTAACTGGAAAGATTTCGCTCACTGAAATTTCTGAAAGATCTGGCGCACCAATTTCATTATTGAAATCCATTTCCCAACAATTATTAAAATCTGGGCTGCTCGATCTCATACCACCCCGGCTAATTTTAAGTCATCGTTTTGAGGATAAGCGCGAAAACGCTGCGCTCGATGGTTCTGTGATTGCGATAACAGAGCGGTTATTGCCAGAACTTGAAATTGCAACTTGGCGAACCGGTGCACTCGATAGTGGTATTTCCATAATGCAGAAACGCACTGAGTTTCCAATTTTAATTTTTGGAAAATCCAGGATTGCAATAAATTTAGGGGCAGCCTTAATGGCTAGCGGTTTTCAATCAATATATTTCTCAGATCACGAAAATAAAAATGATGGCGAAAGTAAATGTTGCGCGGTCGATCTTTCTGGAAATTACCTCCGAAATAGCGATATCGGTCTCGAAAAATCAGTTGCGATCAAGGAAATGGCAACCCATTGTGCGCTTTTTCCAAAATCAAACACAACGACCGCCAGCAAGCGTCGGGGCCGAATTTTCACGCCAAAACTCATTATTTCAATAGGTTTTCCGAAAGCTGATTACTTGCAGAGATGGATGTCTGAGTCAGTGCCGTTTCTAATTATCGATGAACTATCTTGCGGAAAATTTTCGATCGGCCCAATGATCCGTTCTGGCAAAACTCCATGCTTAAGATGTATTGAATTAACTATTAGAGATCGGGACCAAAAGAGTTACGAAGTTTTACAATCTCGCAAATTGCTGCCGCAACGTGAAGTTCCGGCAGCAATTGCCACTTTCATTGCTGGATTGGTCGCCCTCGATGTAGCGCAATTCGCAGATTGCGGCACCTCGGATTTTCTTGGGGCGATTGTGCAATTCCAAGTTGAGCGAATTTCACAACCAACCCATTCGCGCTGGGGGTTCCATAACGAATGTGGCTGTCATTGGTTTTAGCGATAACTAATTTAAATTAGCTTGCCACCGACGCCATCAACTCTGCAAAATCAACTTCAACTGAAGTTGCCGCAACAATATTTCTTGGTCGCCCAGGCGCTCGCTTTGCCGCGATGACTTTGCCATCTTCGAATAGTTCGCCGCCCCATACCCCAACTGGTTCTTGGCGGGAGAGTGCGCCTTGCAAACATGCACGTTGCACTGGGCAATCGCCGCAGAGCGCTTTCGCGTATGAAATCTCGGCCGGCTTATCTGAGAAGAAAGTTTCTGGGTCAGTGTTATGGCACGGCAATGTAGTTGCACCGCTCTCGCCAAATGTGGATCCGTAGTTGCCGGTAACTGCGTCTAAACCAATCTTTGCGTTTTCGCCTTCGGCCCAACCTGGGATTAATAGTTCACTGAAGAGAACTGTCATGTCCTCACCTTGCCTCTCGATAAGTACTGCTGGTTTATTTCTTTCGGGTATTTCTGGTGGAATGAAAAAAGGGCCCGAATCCTTTTTGGATTCGAGGCCCTGGGGTTCTTTTCGGTTTTTAATTAACCGATAGCGCTCCAGGTGCCTTGGTAGGCCTTAGCCGAATAGTTCTTGGTTGCGAAATAGCTCGTAAAACTATTTGCGACAAGAACGCGAGAATATGAACGGTTATCTCGGCGGAGAGCAGGCGCGCGCCAGCCCGCAACAGCGGTGCCTTTGCTTGCGATAAGCGTTGCGCTCATCTTCTGCCTCCAGATATTCGTGTTTTACGCTTGGTAAAACGTTGAACCGTAAGAGTAAACCATGGGTAGAGAGTGATGCAAATCAATTAATTACAGGCTAACTAAACCAGCCTCAGCTAGGAATCGGCTCGGCGTTTGGTGGTAGGTGAGCGTTAATGAGCGCTTCGCCCGCGTCAGCCCAACATAGAAAAGCCGGCGCTCTTCTTCGATTGGTTCGCTCCAAGGCAGTACCCCTTCGCTTACGCCCACTAAATAAACCCGCTCCCACTCCAAACCTTTTGCAGCATGCAAAGTGGCTAGTGCAACGCCCGGCAGGGTCGGCGGATTATTTTGCTCAGCGCGATCTTCTAGCTCTCGCAAATAACCGCGTAATGAATTCACGCCTTCTTGGGAAAGTTCGCGACCTAATTGCAAAAAGGCTCGGACATATTCACCATCACCGAATGGCTTAATTGCTGAAATTAAATCATTTAACCAATCGCCATTTACCTCCGATAAAACTGAAGCGTTCCGAATAACTTTCATTAAATCTCGGACTTCGGTGCGATTAAAGAATCGTTCCGAATTTTTAACTTGATGTTCAATTCCGGCGGCAATAAAAGCTTTTTCTAACAGATCTAATTGCGAATTAGTTCGGGCAAGAATTGCAATATCTTGGGCAATCACGCCATTTTCTAAATCATTTTTGATAGCCGTTATAACAGCGCTGGCTTCCTCTTTATCGCTGGCGAACTTATGAACTGTTGGCCGATCACCATGATCGTTATGCGCTGATAACTCATGGCCAAGTAGCGAGTTACGTAGGATTGCGTTTGCAGTGTTAATAATCTCTGGTGATGATCGATAGCCGCGACTTAATCGAACCACTTCAGCATCGGGATATCGGCTGGTGAAGTTCAATAAGAAGGCAGGCGTTGCACCAGCAAAGGAATAAATAGTTTGAGCAGGGTCGCCAACCACACATAAATCTCTCCGAGTACCAACCCAGAGATCTAAAAGCCGTTGTTGTAACGGCGAAACGTCTTGATATTCATCGACGGTGAAATAACGGTATTGATCCCGCACGCGCTCTCGCACATCCCGATCTTCTTCCAGCATTCCAACCGTAAGTAAGAGCACATCTTCAAAATCAACTGCGCGCTCCTGTTGCTTCAACGATTCATATGCTTGATAAATCTTGGCAATATCCTCGGAATAGAAGCGGTTTCCGCTGACTTTTACCGAGCGCGAGTAATTATTTGCTGCCTCTGGATATTCCGCTGGTGCAAAGCCGAGAACTTTTGCCCACTCAATCTCGCTGGCAATATCGCGCATAAGTGCATTGTTCTTCGGTGCATTAACTTCAGCCCGATTTATCGCTTCGGTGATGAAACCAGTCTTGGAAGTTAAGAGCGAAGGAAAGCGACCACCTAAAACATGGGGCCAGAAATACATTAATTGTTTTAAGGCCGCCGAGTGAAAAGTTCGCGCCGCAACATTTGGAATTCCAAGAGTTCGAAGTCGGGCCCGCATTTCACCGGCTGCGCGTGCCGTAAAAGTTAACGCTAAAATTTTATTAGGGTCAACAATTCCGATATCGACTGCATAGGCCAATCGATGGGTAATCGCGCGAGTTTTTCCAGTTCCGGCACCAGCAATTACGCAGACTGGTCCATGTACTGCAAGTGCAACTGCGCGTTGTTCTTCATCTAACGCCGCCAATATCGTTTCTGCTAATTGCGCCAAGCTTCACCGCCGATTAAATCTTTCGCAGCATCAGGACCGTACCAACGGTTGATCATGGCGCGGGCGACGCTAATTGTGGGTGGCAAAATAATGGCATCAGCAGCAACTGCAGCTTTCATCTCCGCTCGGCTAAACCAGCGCACTTCCTCAATTTCTTGGCCATCACCTTTGGCGGCTTGGGGATTATCAATTAACGCCTCATAAGCAATCATTATTGAGGCTGGAAATGGCCATGGTTGTGAGCCTAAATAGTTCATCGAAACTACATTGACGCCAGCTTCTTCAAAAACTTCTCGGCGAACACATCGTTCAAAAGATTCACCTGGCTCCACAAAACCTGCGAGCGTTGAAAACCGATTTGTGGGCCAAATTTTCTGATGGCCAAGTAAAACTCGATCTTGCGAATCCTTTACCAAAACAATGATTGCCGGATCAGTTCTTGGGTGATGCTGTTTCCGATCAACTACGCACTCTCTTACCGAACCACCTTGTACTGATTCGGTCTTAGCGCCGCATTTTGCACACATCGGATGCGTATCGTGCCATTGCGAAAGCGCTAACCCATGCGCTGCGATCCCAATCTCTAAATCATTTAGTAGCGCCCCAATTTCTCGCAGTGATTTAAAAGTTCCAGAAGTTGGTTTATCGTTCTGATTAAATTCGGTATGCCAGAGAAAATATGGTTTATCACTCTCTAAAATTCCCAGAAAATAACGTTCGCCAACTTGATCCTTGATTTGATCAGCAGATCTAAATTCCAATGAAACTCGCTTGCCTTCATCGCTACTTAAAATTCGGAATCTATCTCCAGATATTTGCGCAATTTCAGCGCGATCCCACATTTCATCCAGCGCGCTCTGATCTAGTCGAAGGTGGGCAGCGCGATCTAATTTGCTCCGCGAAAGTGCGAGGTCGAGCTCTTGGAAGCCAGATTCTGCGGACATAGAGCCGACCCTACTAGCCTGCCCCAATGAAGGTCACCTCGTGGAATCTGCTCCACGGCGCTCGAATCCCGCCTAAAGATGACGAACCAAATCCAAAGCAATTGCTCCTCGATGGTTTTGCTCATTTTTCCAAAGATTTCAGCCCAGATGTAATGGGTTTGCAAGAGTTGGATTGCAGCCAAGTTAGGTCAGGCAATGTGAATCAAGTTGAAGTTATTGCCGATTTTCTCGGCGCAAAATATTGGGCATTTGCACCATCGCTGATGGGCACTCCGGGTGGGCAGTGGCGAAAATTGCAATCTGGCGAGCCAAATCTCTACACGAGTTTTGATTCAAAAGTTAGCGATCTGCCAACAAGTTATGGGATCGCAATGCTCTCAAAAATCCCGGTAGTTAAATGGCACGTCCTAGCGCTAAGGCGCGTGGTCCACGGAAATTGGATTTTGATTCCAGCAAAGCGCGGCGTCAAGTTTATCTATTTAAAAGATGAGCCCCGAGCTGTGATTGCAGCAGAGTTAGAAAATGGTTACACCGTTGCTAATACCCATTTATCGTTTGCACCGGGCGGAAATGTTTACCAACTAATTAAGAGTAAAGCTTGGCTGAAACGTTTGCCTGGCAAACATATTTTAATGGGCGATTTAAATTTACCGTGGGGATTAGGCGCCACTTTAACTCGCTGGAACTCGCTATCAAAAGCTAAAACTTATCCTTCTTGGAAGGCCGCCTTGCAGATTGATTATTTACTCTCAGATTCGCTTACTGCTAGCGACGTTCGCGCAATCACGCCAACGCCACAGATAATTAGCGATCACTTGCCGCTTTCTATTGAAATACTTTAACGTTCTCTACTAACGCAATTAGATCAGCTTCAGCCATCAAATCCGCCGGGCGAAGCGTTTGGTTCTCCGCGACATAATGGAATGCTGCGCTGATTAAGTTAATTGGGACTCCGGTTAATCTAGAAAAAGCTAGTCGATAAGCTGCAAGTTGAATGGTGGCGTTTGCTAAGTCATCACCGTCTTTAACTTTTCCGGTCTTCCAATCCACAACTTCATACCTAAATTCATTGCCTGGCAGTTGATCTTTTTCCGCATTTTGGAAGCGATAAATAGCATCTATTCGACCGCGGATTAAGACCCCGCCTAGAACTGTCTCAAATGGCGTCTCAACTTCATATGGCGTTAATTTCGCCCAATCACTTTCAAACCAACGCTGCTTTAAAATCTCAAGTTCCAGATCGCTACCGCCGCTTTCAAGTGCAATTTCATCATCGCTAAAAAGAGTTGGTAACTTGAAATGTTTTTCAATCCAAGAGTGGAAAATTGTGCCACGCTGGGCATAGATATCTGTATGTGATGGCATCGGGCGCCGAATTCGAAGCGCTAATTCGCTTGGATCTGATTGCAAAGTTAAAAGCGTTGATACCGATAATCGCTGCGGTAAAAATACAACTTGTGGATTTCGGGATCGGGCAATTTCATCAAGTAGCGCGATTGCATCTCTCGCCCATGAAGCTGGTTCGGAAGGTAATTTAGAAATCTCGCCGACAAGTTGGGCTCGCTCAAAACTTTTTGCGCTAACCACTTGAGATACGGATTCATTGAAAATGCTTCGCTTAGCGCCTAGTGGGTCTTTCGGCCAGATTTCAGATTTTGGCTCGGTAAAATTTGGATTGTTTTCATCAAGCGGCTGCTCGCCGATATCAGTAAGAAATTTTGCAGCTTTAGGATTTGCATTGGCGATTGTAAGAACCTGCGCAAATAGCGCACTTGGTGGAACCGGTTTTTCACCATCGCGCCACCATGAAGTGGTGCAGAGTAGATGAGTTTTAGCGCGGGTAAATGCGACATAACCTAATCGAAATTCTTCATCGAGATGTTTATCTTTACACTCTTCATCAAATCTAATCCGCTCTGCTTTCGCGCCTTTCATATCCATAACGTTCTCAATTCGGAATTTAGGTAATTGATCAGCATCGCCCCGAAGTGAGAATGGAATTTGGCCTTCATCTTTAAGCCAATTATCAACTCGCTTGCCTTCAACTGGGAATTGACCTTTGGCTAGCCCAGGTACTGCAACCACATCCCATTCCGCGCCTTTTGCACCGTGAATAGTGAGGATTTGAACCACATCGCTACGGACATCCACTGATCCGGATTTCAATCCGCCCTCTTCCGAGGTTGCAGCTTCCAACCAATTTAAAAATTGCGATAACGAACCGCCAGTCCGTTGATATTTTGCAGCCTCATCTAAGAAGCGATCTAAGTGGCGACGACCATGCGCCACCCCATCTCGTACTAAAACCTCAACATCTAAATGTTGGATTCGTTCGATATCGATAATTAGATCTGTAATTGAAGTACCGACTCGAGATCGAAGCGTGCTAAATTCGCGCGCTGCTCTAATTAATCGCGCATAACCTTCTTTTGAGAAGGCGGCGTTTTCGGCGCTTTCAATTTCATCGAGCGCATCCACAATACTTCCCATAAAAATGTCATCGTTCTCGGCACTACTTGGATTACCAACCTCGATTAACTTGACTAACGCACGGCTATCTCGTTTTTCGGAAGCCGCACGTTTTCTAGAGAACTCACCTAGCGCTGCAATATCTTTAGCGCCGATTGCAAATCTTGGTCCAGTTAACAATCGCATCAACGCACTGCCTTTATCGGGGAATGCCAAAACTTTTAGAGTTGCAATTACATCTGCAACTTCAGGCACATGAACTAGACCACCTACGCCAACCACTTCGACTGGGATTCGTAACGTGCGGAGAGCTGCTTCAATATCTGGAATCTGTTTTCGGTTTCGAACTAATACCGCAAATGTAGAACGGTCTTTCTCTATCTTTCCGATTCGCATTGGGTCAAACCATAGTTTTTCAAAATACTCCGCAATTCCTTGGGCTTCCAAACTTTTAGTTTCAAATAGCCCACAAGCAAGTTCGCCAACGCCCGCACCAGTCCTAGCTGTCAATTCGGCGACTGCAACACCGCTTTGATCTCGTAATTTGGTTCGATCGTTGATATGCCCAATTACGCTATTTGCTAAATCGAGAATTACTTGATCATTACGCCAACTCGACGAGAGTGAATATCGCGGCGAAACCCCCGGGAAATAAGCGGGAAATGAGTCCAAAGTATCGGCACTCGCACCGCGCCAGCCATAGATGGATTGGAATGGATCTCCTACTGCAGTTACCGGGTGACCGGTAGCAATTGCTGCGCCGGTGGTCTTATCAATACCGAATAAATTAGAGAGCAAAGTCAATTGGCTCTGTGAAGTATCTTGATATTCATCTAAAAGCACGACTTTATATTTAGCTCGCTCGGAAACTCCAATATCTGGAAATAGCTGGGAAAGTTCAGCAGCCAAACTCATCTGGTCATCAAAAGTTAGTAAACCTCGAGATTTACGGTGCTCATCAATTCGTTCGACGATTGGCAATATTGCGGCTCGTTCTTTAAAAGCCTGGTAAATATCTCTAATTTCTTTAGTATCTTTACCGGGTAAGGCGGTTAGCGCTGAAATAATTCGTTCCATTTCATTTCTGACATCTGCCACGCTACATCCATGTTCAGCAATTAATTTGGAAAGCAACATCACATCATCAATCACAGTTGACGGTGCGCTAATTAACGGGACGGAGAGTGATTCGAAATTATTTACCGCATCAGATGCAATCTGCCATGCTGCGGCTTCACCGATAGGCGTGGCATCTGCATCGATACCGATTCGAATTGCATGTTCACTTAATACGCGCGCCGCATAAGAGTGATAAGTAAGTACGGTTACATCTAAATTATTCTCAATTTCTTTTGCTAATTCTGGCGACACCAAATCGCTTTTCATTAATTGCCGTAATCGAGTTCGAATTCGAATTGCTAATTCTCCAGCAGCTTTTCTAGTAAAAGTTAAACCTAGTATTTGGTCTGGTTTAACATAACCATTAATAACTAGCCAGAGCACGCGTGCGCTCATAGTTTCAGTCTTGCCAGAACCTGCACCAGCCACTACTACCGCGGGTTCTAGCGGTGATGAAATAACCAAAACTTGTTCATCCGTTGGGGCATTAACGCCATTATCAATTTTCTTTAAGGCAGCGGCTATTTGAGCGGGGCTGATTTTCATTGCTCCACCACCGTTCTACCATGGCTTTGAATCGGACAACTCTTTCTAACTGGACATCGATCACATTGATCGTTAATCGTTGCGCTAAATTGGGAACTGCTCATACCTATGGCAACTTCGGCAACTTCCGCTTTAAAAGCTGCGCCATCTATTGGCTCTTGTGTTCGGACTGATGCGCTTTTTGCGTTATTGCCAACAAATAATAGTTCTGCACCACCCGAAGTCGTGTTTGGATTCAATTCGGTAAATGCACCTTCAATTACAGCGAGCTGGTAAGCCTGCAATTGTTTATGGTCAACGGTATCCTTTGCGCTAGTTGCAGTTTTTCCAGTCTTCAAATCAACAATCATAATTTCATTGCTATCGGTTATTTCAATCCGATCAACGCTCCCTTTGATTATCGCATTTCCGACCGTTACGCTAAATTCTTTCTCTACAGCCAGTAATTTTCGTTCAGATGCAAAATGCCAAGTGAAGAATTTTTCTAACATATCGGTCGCGCGCGCTAATTCGCGATCTTTAACCCAACCTTTATTCATATCTATTAGTGACCAGGAATCGTTGAGTCGTGTTTTTAATTCATCTTGGGTCAACTCGGGATTGGTATGCAGTAACGCTGCAAATGCATGGAGCGCTGAACCGAGAATTTGCGCAGTGCT
>Ga0208960_1000173_pt1 | contig 35787 bp, 50 predicted proteins | sample GreLakmeON33MSRF_FD_187703 | JGI IMG/M metagenome (GOLD analysis project Ga0208960, IMG submission 187703) | Freshwater lentic microbial communities from great Laurentian Lakes, MI, USA - Great Lakes metaG ON33MSRF (SPAdes) | ecosystem: Environmental > Aquatic > Freshwater > Lake | place: Great... | reverse complement strand
TGGTCAATCACCATCGCACCATTGATGATGCGGTTCTTAAACCCATACAAACCAGACGAACTTACTCCGTCTGAAGTGGTCATCAAGTCTGCATTTACTGTTCCGTATGGCATTGTTTTTCCTTATAGTACCAACCAGCGTTGACCGCTAGAGACAGTTACCGCTTGACCGCTTGCCACAGTTATCGGGCCAACCGAAAAGCCATTGTTTCCGCTTGCTATTGTGTAACTTGCGCTAACAGTCGTTGAGTTGATGTTTATGCCGTTTGACGAGATGTGCGCTGGCGCAGTTAACTCACCCGTACTTGGCTTATACAAATACTTGGTGTTACCCGTATAAATTGTTGTTGGCGTACCAGAGGTAGCCGCCGCAAACAATGGATAAAGGTTACTCGATGTAGTTGTGTCGTTGCTGATAGACGCACCAGCAGTTCCGTTGGCGGCTGAAGTAATCCGTCCATACGCATCAACAGTAATGTTAGTAGCCGTATAACTGCCAGCAGTCACAGCAGTTGTAGCCAATGCCACAGTACCACTTGTTGTGATAGTTCCACCTGTCAAACCCGTACCAGCCGTTATGGATGTAACAGTTCCACTATAAGCATCATTAGATGTAATAGTGAAGTTAGGATAAGTCCCACTTATACTAGTTGTGCCTGCTCCCGTCAATGCAACAGTCTGATCTGGTGCAGAGTTAGTGATCGTAAAATTAGGATAAGTTCCACTTGTGCTAATCCCTGTGCCAGCAGTTAACGCAACTGTTTGGTCAGGCGCAGAATTAGTGATAGTGAAATTAGGATAAGTTCCTGATGTGCTGATACCAGTACTAGCAGTCAGGCTCACAGTCTGATCTGGTGCGCTATTGGTAATCGTGAAGTTTGGGTATGTGCCACTCGTTGAGATGCCTGTGCTTGCAGTCAGCGAAACAGTCTGATCAGGGGCAGAATTGGTAATGGTTAGAGTGCCACTTGATGTGATTGGGCTACCAGATATGGTAATTCCTGTACCAGCCGTTGCCGCCACAGAAGTAACAGTTCCTACCGATACAGCACCAGTTTGTCCATTAACAGAAGTGACTAGGTTGCTTTGGTCAATCTTTTGCCAGACTGTGCCGTTAAACATCAGCCAATCGCCAATTTGCCAATCAGTAATGCCGTCTAAGTTAGTAGAACCAGCCGTTGCAACTATGTAGTAGTAGCCATTTACACCCACTCCACTAGCCAATGTAGGAGTGTTAGTAGATGCGTTCCAAGTTCCTTGGTAACTCAGTCCACCAGCGACAGAAGACCAAGAAAGAACAGTTCCATTAGTAGTTAAAAACTTGCCTGAGTTTCCTGTTTGACTAGGAATCAGGTTAGTTATCTGTGTTTGTAGGGAGGCTAGAGTATCAAGGACAGACTGAGAAGTGCCGCCACCATTAGTAATGACTTTGATGCGTTCCGCAAGATCAGGAGCAACAACTTCACCAACATTGAGTTCAACACCACTAGACAAGCCAATGACAAGGCTACCATCAAAATCGATACGAGCAAAGGAGACACCAATACCATCATTACCATCGATTCCATCACGCCCATCGCGTCCATTCTCGCCTTTAACTCCTTGAACGCCTTGCTTTCCATCACGTCCATCTTTGCCATTCTTGCCATCCCTTCCATCTTTTCCGTCTTTTCCGTCTTTAATGGAGGCAACTCGCTTCTCTAGTGTGTTTCCCACTAAGTCATAACGAGATTGGATGTCGGCTTCAATTTTCTTTAAGGCATCAATAACTAGGTTGACGTTTTCACCAATGCGTTGCTTTTGAACCTCTTTTGACTTGGCAATAGATAACTGAATAGCGTCAAGTGCCGCCTTCTTCTCAGCATCGGTCATGTCTTCTAGGTTTGGAATGATGTCACTCATCTTCTTAGGCTCCCAGATAACTCTTCAAGAAAGTCATTCTCGACTTTTGCAAGGTTTTCTTGTTTATTCGCCATCTGTAACTCAACAATTTTGCTCTTATTCTTGATGTCTGCTTCTTTGAGCATCAATTCAGCAATCTTAACCCTTTTATCAAACTCTCTTTGGTTAGCATCTGCCTCACTTGGCAAATTCTTAGTCAAAGATGCACTCATTTTGGCTTGCACCTCTTGTGGCATCAACTGAGCCTCAACAGACAACTTGGTAGCCTCTGCACGATTCTGTTCTGCCTGTGTAGTGTTGACCGCAATCTGCGCTTGAGCTGCTTGCAAAGCCAATTGTTGTTGCACTTGTTGCATTTCTTGCGCTTGTGGGTCAGGTTGATTCATCTTGTCCAACATCTGTATCAACTCGTACCTATTAGACAGGCTTGAATTGGTCAAAATGCCTTTCAAGATGATTGGCAACACAGGGGTGTTCGGGCCAAGCGTCTGCAAAAGCCCAATAAACTGCTGTTGCTCGTACTCTCTAGCAATAATTCCAAGCGTTGCCGTAGGAATGAAGTTCATATCGACAGAAGGATAACGCTCTGGATCGAACTGCATATAGCGGAAAGCCGCTTTCTGAATAAACGGGATCAAGAAATCTTCTTGGAAGTTCACCAAAGTGCGTTTGTACTTCTTGATGATAGAAGCGACAGCCATAGACATACCGCCTTGACCACCATCTCTAGCCACATTGCTAATCATGCCTTGGGAATCCAATGTTCCCGTTGCTTGCAACAACATACGTTCAAAGTCTTTGGCAGTAGCCAAGTTGTTGGGGTCGCTTTGACCGAACTTGAAGGGATAGAGAATCTCTGAAGGTGCGCCATTGGTGAGGATTGCCTTGCCAGGCTTCACTTCAAACTTCATTCCCCGTGGCAGACGGGTAGCATCCATAGCAATCATTGGGCTGGTGGTCAACGCCAAGGAATCTAAGTGTGAGCGAGTCTGAGCATCAATAGCCTTTTGCATATTGAACGCTTTTTCTACTGTGCCTCTGCCTAGCAAGCGATTAGGTACTGTGTCATCCTGATAACTTAAAACAGGGCGATCCTTCATCATGTATGGGTTTTCTTCTGCTTTGAGAAGTTGCCCATCATTGGCAATCACGACAATGGCTTCCACCATGTCTGAGTAGTCTTCAGCCACAGAGTTCTCAGGAAACAACTCCACAATGTCTTTGTTTTCCTTGAGATTGTTTAAGTACTCTCTTGGGACTAAACCATAGTAGGTCAGGAGAAGAACCTTCTCGTCCTGATACTGGCTTACCTCTTGGGTAGGCTCTAAGTCTGTATCCTCGCCAGTAGTACCAATATCAACCTTGCGATAGATACCCTTCTCTATGCCTTGGACAATCTTGTGAATTGAGATGTACTTCTCAATAGCCACGCCCATACAGTCATCAATGGAAGTACCATTTGGGTCAAACAAGAAGTTCTTGGGATTGATAGGCATGATCTTCACGCCAATCCTGTCTTTTTCCATGACACCGATAGCCGCTTGCCCTTGCATATTTGGGATGGCTTGGGTGGCGGGGACGTACTCTTTCTCAGTCTTGACAACAATCTCGCCTATGCCTGTGCCATAGATTTCAGCCATCAACTCAATTTGGTCAATGGACTTCCTGATTTTGTCTTTCTTAAAGTCTTCCATCAGTTGAGCCTTGATTAACTCAACATCTATGGGGTTGCCGTTGTAGTCTCTAATGTCATCTTCAATGTCAAAGAACTCGCCTTGACCAAAGATTGCTTCCATGATCTCAGCATGGCGAGTCTCTACGGCTTGTTGGGTGGCGGGGGTGACGATACGTGAACGCTCAGATTCACGGGTCTTGTCTTCAGAAGCCCATTGACCACGGAAGATGCGCTCGTACTCTAGGTATTGGGGGAGAAAATTGGTATCTCTGTATTCACGCCAACGATTGCAATGGTCTGTCACAAAAGCCGTCAACTCTTTATCAGCCTCAGTTGGCTCATAAAATTCGTTTTGCTCTAGTTTGTCTGTTGCCATTTAAACCCCACTAATTATGTCCACAGGCTCCCACTCATCTTCTTGGTCATCTACAAAGTAAGAGGTGACAGCCATCTGATCTATATATGACAAAGCATCTGGCAAATCATCATGCACTCCAATGGCGGGAAATAAAAGAAGTTGATCTTTAAATTCATCCCAATCCTCCTCAGAGTTCAGCACAATACGCCCATGCTCAAACCGCCCTTGGAGGCTCCAGATAATTCTGTCAGCCTTTTTCCTGTTGCCGTGAGTTAAGTCAACTATGTGCGAATATACATTATTTTTACGCATTAAGTCAGATAAATATGGCAAAACTGCGTTTTTTAGCGCACCCTTCTCAATTCCCACACTCAAAGGCTTGTACTCACGCATCTTCAATAGGATGGTTGCCGCAGTCTCACGGATGTCCCAACGCCCAAAGACAATCTCTTTGACAAACCACTTCCCATCATCCGTTACCTTGACAACAGCAATAGCCGTCTGGTCTAGCCTTTTCTTGGAATTAGCCGCTTGTTTGGCAACTTCCTCGAATCCTGCCAAGTCACAGGCTATGTAGTAACTTCCATACTCAGGCTCTTCCCCATACTTGATCCACTCTTCCTTGAAGATGTTGCTACCAGCATTGGTGAAACTAGCCATGTATTCTTGCTTAAAAGCAAAGGTAGACAGGGTTTTCTTGGCTGATTCAATCTCAGTTGGGTCAATCAAAGGATTGTCTTGGGTGGTGAAGTGCCATGACTTCCAATCATCATCATCCTCAGTCTCGCCAAGTTTGAAAAGGTCATAGAACCAATTCCTACCCTTCGGAGTCCCAATGAACATCGCTCTACCTTTTCTATCGCTGAGTGAGGCTCGAATAACTTGCTCCCATGCCTCTGGCTTAATGTCTGCCACCTCATCCAGTACGGCGTAAGTCAAGCTAACACCACGTAAGGTATCAGGTCTGTCTGCACCACGGACGTAAATCTTTGCGCCATTGATCATCGTGATATCCAAGTTGTTTACATGACTACCTTGGATCACCTCTCGACCAATGTCCAACAACAAATCCCAAATGATCTGCCTAGACTGCCCCATAGTAGGACTCACATACAGCACCGCAGAACCCTGTGGACACTTCAACGCCTCAATAATCAATGTCGTTGCCGCCAACCTAGACTTGCCACAACGCCTTCCAGCCGCCACAACCTTAAACCTCGTCTTGTCAGCAAAAACATCCTGTTGCCAAGGGAGAAGGGAGAAGTTCAGGTCAGACATCTTTCGCCTCCACATCTTCAGCGTCAATCGTATGGGCATGGTTGACTTCACCAATGCCCGTGATGTTAATCGTTACCGCATTCCTTTGCTTGGCTTCCTTGTCAAACAAGGTGATCGGAAGAGTCCGATCCAAACACATCTTCAGCGCCGCCATTTGGCCTGGGTGGTCATCATTCAACGCAATCTCTATCACCTTCTGCGCCACATCCCTTCCACCAGAGTTGATCATCAGGTCTTTGAGTTCCTTGATCCTCTGGTGATCCGTCTTCGGTAACGACAGGGACGGGTTAGCCGCCCACCGCTGGATGGTGAGTTTCTTTACACCCTTCGGTCTGCCAACCTTTTTTTTCAATTCAAGTTCACTCATAACAAAATTTTACTCCTTTTACCTTTTTGTGAGGGGAGGGGGGTACAGCAAAAACTTTGGTGGCGACCGACCCCCTCCCCCCCATGACAAAACGCAAAACTACTGGTAAACCCTTACAGTTTTGCAATTCTGCTTCATACAACATTCATTATGTAAAGTTATTTTGTGGTTATGCACAGGTTATCCATAGGATTTTGTAAGTTAACAGAAAGGAATCAAGAAATTGTGGATAACTCATCATTTGCCCTGTGGATAACTTGGATTAATTGACCGACCAGTCGGTCGGGAAACGGGAAAAGGGGAAGGGTCGGATGGTGCATCTTGGCTATACCTGACACCAGACGGAGAATAGTTCTTTAAAACCCTCTCAAACCGCATTAAAACCGCCTACAACGGGTTTTTCTGGCTCGGACGGGTCAACGCCTAAGAAATCGTCCAGATCGTCCTTGGGTCTATATCCGTTGTTCCATAGCTTCTGATAGATTTCTAGCAAAGAATGCCAGCCTTGGGTTAGATCACCACGGCCAGCGACCAAAAGGATTTTGCGCTCGGATGCTCCGAGTTTGCGCTTAAACCAAACAGTATCCGTTCTGCATGGTCTGCCTCTCATATCACCTCCAACTCAACAGCATAAACCTTGGCACCACCGCTTCTTTGCCTGTACTGCCAATCAAGCTGTTTATGCCCATCGTCTACGCCAAGCCAATCAGCGACACCATCACGGGTAGCTTTGAACGCAGACTGAAGGTTGTCACCATCCAACTGGCGAGGCGCAATCCTCGTTAGCACCAAGGTCAAAGGTAATGGCGGCGGAACGGCCACAGATGCCAAGGCGTTGAACGCCTTTTGCCGTTGACTTTTCGCCAAACGAGCCTTAACAGCCCAATGTAGTCTTAAGTTCGCAGTTGAGACAATCTTCATTTCTATCCTTATTTCAATCATTTCTTACCCTCTTCACCAAAGAACAACCCAACCCCAAAATCCCTGTCCGATCCTGATCATCCGATCCGTCCGCCATCCGAACCATCCTGTGTCTGTAGACACAGGAGGAAGGATTCGGATGATTGGCAGGACGGAAGGCGGATGGTTTCGGATGGTTTCGGATGACTTCGGATGATGATTCGGATGCTATCCTTATTATCCGAATCATCCGAATCGGATGCACTTCGGATGGTTTCGGATGCAAATCAATCAAACTTTACCTCACTTGGCTGGCTATTTCTGCTCTTATAACCACCATCTACCTCAATCACCATTTCTTTATTTATCATACTTTTTACTACTTCCCAGAATCTATTGTTCTTAACTCCATGCTCCTTGGCTGAGTCTCTCCACTCATCGTATCCAACTGGTCTTAACTGGTGATTCTGAAACAAACTGACCTCTAGCATCACCAAGCATTCCATCACTTGCTTTTGGTTTGGCGAGAGGTAAGTCTTCTTTTGGACTTGGCTAACCAATCCCGAAATGTCTACCGCTGTCAGATATGCGCCCTTAACTGGCATCCCGTTTTTGTTGTTGATTGGTAGATCGACTTGGGTGATCTGGAAGTTCTTAGGACTTGGCATTTCCGCATCCTTCATCTTCTTAGATTCGAACGCTATGGTTTTGGTGCCTGAATCCAACTGGCACTTGTATTCCGCATCCAATGCGCCTTTCAAGGCTGTGGAGCCTCTGGAGCGATCCTTGTCTGCCACGCCTGAGTGGTGAACCACCATGACACAGCATTTCCAAGGTTGTCTTAAGTAGACATCGAGATGCTGGATAAACGCATTCATATCCTGTGTGCTGTTCTCGTCACCTCCGTGATTTCTGGCTAGGGTATCAATCACAATCATGCTTGGTATGCAATTAGCCTCTGCTGACAACTGCTTTATCGACTCAGCCACAACTGCCGCCTCTGTTGCATCGTACAACTGAGCCGCACGATGGGACTTGTAGAGAGGAACACCAGCTAAAGATGTGCCGTTACCAATCTGCCATGCCTTCAGTCTTCTGGCTAATCCGTTGTGACCTTCACCAGCGATGTAGAACACACTACCTTGTTTGACATCATGCCCATGCCAAGGTTTACCAGTTGCAACGCAACAGGCCAGATCAATGGCCACAAAACTCTTACCACCGCCTGGATCTCCGAACACCTGTGCCAAGCTATCTGCCTCGATGTAATCATCTACCACCCACTTTATCTCTGTCAACTCCAAGCTATCTGCTCTGGTGAACTCAAACGCCAACTTGTCTATGGCAGGAAGAGCCACACGCTCGATCTGTTCCTTGACTGCCTCTATTCCCTGTAAGGTGTGCAAGTCATTAAAGTCTGTTGGCTTAGAAGGCAGATCAGACTCATTGAATGTTGGATACACAATTTCCCCAAACACCAGACTAGCCGCCGCTTTTGCTTTGGTAATGCCAGGGTTTCCTTCGGTGAACTGATCATTATCTGCACAGATAACGATCCGTGACCCCAAGAACATTTCCTTGGCACTCTTAGCTACCTTGGCGAGATTTCCACAATCAAACGCCACCAGAGTTGTGAACCCTGTTGCTTGGTGAATACTCGCACAGGTTGCGAACCCTTCACCAATGAAGATCACCTTGCGATTTCCTCTGAGTTCATAGAAACCACCCTCAATCTTGCCACCCTTCAAGAACCGCTTGTTTCCCTCTGCGTCAATTGTTTGGTAACTCAAGATTTCACCTTGGTTATCAATCACAGGCACAACGAGTCTGCCAGCACGATCAATCTTGATCCCGTGAGGCTCAATCCTTTTCCTAACCAAATACGGATGGTCTGCACTTGCGTCTGCGTATGTAGAAACCTCATCCTCTGCCTTCTCAGCCGCCACCTGTTGGCTGGCAAGCCTGTCAGCCTCTCGCTTGGCTCTGATCTCAGCGATCAACTTGTCATGCTCCAAGCGTTCAGAGAAGGACATATTGCGCCCAATATCTGCCATCCACTTGGACTCAAAGGTTGGCTCCTTCCAACAGCCACAAACACCCACAGGAATCTTGCCACTTAGGTGCAAGATATACCAACCATCAACTGCACCCTTCTTAGACGATATGTGAGGCACTCGATGTATCTCACCATCTGCGATCAAGTCTCTGATCACCAGCCCTTGTGCCTCACAATGCTTGGTGAATCCCTCGATGGGACTCACTAAGTCTTGGCTCTCTGTCGCCGCCGCAAAGCCGTTGGGGAATATGTTTGTAAGACTGCTCATGCTTGTGCCTCCACCAGTTCAGGCCAAATCGCTTGCCAACTACCCTGACAGAGCATCTTTCTGGTGATCTTGCCACCAGATTCCTGCTCAACCCAGACAGCCTGCCAAGCACTCATTTCTCGCCTTCCTGTCAGGCATTGGTAGATATATTGTTCTGAGAGTCCAACCTTTTCAGCCAACTCTCTGCGTTCTTCGGGGGAAATGTGAGGTATGTTCATAGGGTAGCGAGTCTAGCAGAAAGATAGAACTCTGTAGATATAGGTGCAAACCCTATTAGGGATACCGATAGCAATTATTTTCAATTATTTCTATCAAACCGCTAGAAACCTCTAGTTTTTTGCTAGAATTCTTACATGGACAGCAAAATGAGTTGTTGTTCATCACGCCGCAAGGTCAACTAAACGAAGGAAACAAAATGACAAACGAAAAAAATCAAATCAGAGGTAACTGCCAATGCTGTGGCAAACAACAAGCAGTTAAGAACGGCACTATGGCAAAACATGGTTACACAGTAGAACATGGTTGGTTCAATGGTGTTTGCTCTGGTGAGCGTTTTGCACCTATCCAAATTAGCCGTATACAGACCGACAAAATCATTGCTGACATTAGCGCAGAAATTCCAGAATTGCTTGCCAAAGCAGAACAAGTGGTAATTGGCAAATTGTTGCCAGCAGTTGTTGTTACTGGTCGCTACAACCAAAAAGTAACTATCCCTTATGCAGAAGCAACTACTTATGACCAACGCCATGCCCGTGATCAAATGGTTTGGGAATTACGCAATCGTGCAAGTGCTGGCAAAACATTTATTGAAACAATGGCAAATATTGCTAATGAATATCATGGCAAGCCATTGACTGAAGTTGGAAAAAAAGTAGCACCAACACCAATTTTTAGAGGTGAAAAAAAATCTCGTAACAATTTAATTTATACCTGTACTCATGTAACAGGTGCTAGGGTTTATTACACATTTGGTAATGGAATAAAAACACTCAATGGCTGGATAAGTTCAACTTCTTGGAGAAAAATGGAATCTGTTTAAAAACGGGGCGCAAGCCCCATCCCTTTCAACCTTTACAGGACAATTGAAATGACACATTCAACAGTAGACGGAACAGTAGTAAGAAAAAAATCTAGGATGGGTTGCCCTAACCCTAATGGACGCAAGGAATGGATCGTGATCCGCATGGACACTTATGTTGGCGCACTACAAATGTGGAAGCCAACTATGCCAATGACTATCAAGCAAGCCGCTAACGCATTCAATCACTTTAGCCGTTGGGACGAAGTGGCAGTAAAGATGATTACTGTTAAAGAGTGGGAAGCAATGCAGGGAGAAATGGCATGAAACAAACCCTCAAAGACATCCTCGCCGCCACGCTGGTGGCAGTAGGCTTTGCTTGGCTCTTGGTGGCATGGTGGTCAGCATGACCCACATCACCCGACTCCAAGAGTTCTGCGCCGAGCCACGCACGATCAAAGAAATCATGGCAGAGGGCTTTACGCCCAACGCTGTCTACATGGCAGTTCGCCGAGGCCAACTGGTCAACCTCAACGCCAAGGATGCTTGGGGCAGACCCACCCACAGAACCGCTGGCTCCTTCCAATCAACAGTTGAGGTTCAGCCTCACTATGATGCCAAACCTTTATTCAACGCTTGGGGGATCAGAGTATGAGAGATGCATTACAAATGGCTTTAAAAGAATTGGTGTTTTATAGGGATTGGGCAAATTGTCGAGATTGGCGAGATGAATCCCAAACAGCAATACTTGCTATCAGAGAAGCATTATATAAAACACAAATATTAAATACACCAGAACTCTACCAATTCAAGTGCGAGGTTGAGGGTGTTGAACTTGACTGCCGCTTGGAGTATGAGCCAGCAGAAGAAAACTACCCAGACGCACCCGACATCGAGGAGTGCATGAACCTTGTTAACGCCTACACCAATGGCGTTGACATTGCCCATCTGCTTATGCAGTCCATCGTAGATCACATCTGCGAATCAGCCCTTGAAGACTTAAAGGAAAACTCAAATGATTACTAAACTTGTTGCGGAATTAAGAGCCGCAAAAATGGCGGAGGAAACTGCCAAGAAAAACCGCCTCGATGTGGAGAACAAGATTCTTGCTCTTTACGCCACGCCAGATGGTGGTGAGGGTACACACAATGATGAGGAGTTCTCCATTGCTTGGAAGCTGACCCGCACAGTCGATGCAGAAGCCTTGTCTGCTGTGTTTGAGATGCTTGGAGCCAATGTGCAGAAAGCATTCCGTTGGAAGCCAGATGTTGATCTTCGTCAACTTCGTGCCTTGCAAGAACTTGATGCCCCTGCGTATGCAGAGGCCGCAAAGTATTTCACTAGCAAACCCGCAAAACCATCCGTAACTCTGAAAGACTAATATGTTCGATCTCAAATCCATCACCAAGACCCGCCGTGTTCGTGCGCCAAAAATCTGTTTAGTTGGCGCAGGCAAGATTGGCAAAACCACCTTTGCATCCCACGCACCCAATGCGATTGGCATCTTGACTGAGGATGGTGCAGACGCAGTAGACACAAACGCATTCCCCTTGGCGAGTTCTTTGCAAGAGGTTTACTCAGCTATTGAAACGCTGATCACCTCTGAGCATGATTTCAAGACGCTGTTTATCGATTCGCTCGATTGGTTGGAGCCACAGGTGCAGGATCATGTGTGCAAGGCGAATGGGTGGAAGAGCATTGAACAGCCTGGCTTTGGGAAGGGCTACGTTGCCGCCGCTGAAGAGTGGCGCAACCTCTTAACTGGTCTGGAAGTCCTCCGATCAACCAAACAGATGGGCATCATCCTGATTGCACACGACAAGATCAAACGAGTGGAAGACCCCTTAACTGAGGGCTATGACTCTCATGTGCTGAAACTCCACGATAGAGCCGCCGCATTGGTGCAGGAGTGGGCAGATGTGATTGGCTACGCTGGTTACAGAATCTACACAAACAAAACAGATGCTGGTTTCAACAAGAAAGAAACCAAGGCAACTACAACGGGTGAACGCATCTTGCACGTTGAGGCGCACCCAGCCCATTGCGGTGGCAACCGCTTTGGCTTATCCAATATGCCGCTTGACTGGGCGGTATTCCAAGACTCGCTTACAAAAGCACAGTCTTGATCTTTCAGTCCGTAACTTTATTAACTTTTAGGAATCTAAAAAATGGCTAACTTTTCTTTTGACGCATCCGCTGTCGCTCCACAGGTATCAAATGGAGTCTTACCCGCTGGCACTTATCTGGCGCATATCACGGAGTCTGACATTCGCCCTCTTTCCTCTGGCAATGGTCAGGGTTTGAAATTGACTTTGGAGATCATTGATGGTCAGTACAAGGGACGGCGTGTGTGGGACAACATGAACATCGAACACAACAACGAAACCACCCAACGCATTGCCCAAGCACAGTTATCTGCCCTTTGCCATGCCGTGAATGTGATTAAGTTGGAAGACACTTCTGCATTGCATTACAAGCCTGTGCGAGTCAAGGTGACAGTTCGTGAGGCAGATGGCAAGTACCAAGAGAGCAACAACATAAAAGGCTATGAGTCTGCTTCTGGTGTTACACCAACCCATTCGGCACAAGTTGCTGATACAGCACCAGCTACTGCACCCGCTTCCAAAGCCCCAGCTTGGGCTAAGAAGTAAACATGGCAGTTCTACCGCAATCTGTGGTAGACCCTGTGGCAGATGCCATCTTTGCCTACTACAAAGCAAAGTTTGGCTCTGAGCCACAGCGTCCATACCTTGGGGCATCTGCCATTGGCAAGCCTTGCCTAAGACAACATTGGTATTCTTTCCGCTGGTCAAAGGCTCCACAATTTTCAGGTCGCTTGTATCGAGTGTTCCAGTCTGGGCATCTGCAAGAGCCACGGGTCTACCAAGACTTGGCAAGCATTGGTTGTACTGTCTATCAAAACAATCCAACGACAGGCAAGCAATGGTCTTTTGTTGAAGAGTCTTCTGGTGGTCACTTCCAAGGCAACTGTGATGGCATCGTTACTGGTCTGCCGCAGGCTCCTAAGTCACCGCACATCTTGGAGATCAAGACCGCATCTGACAAGATGTTTCGGGATATGCAAAAAAATGGCGTAAAGAAGTCCAAACCAGAACACTATGGGCAGATGCAAATATACATGAAGTGGACAAGTGACGAGTTTGGTGATGATGGTTGCAAAAGGGCTTTGTACTTTGTAGTAAACAAGGATACCGATGAAATTTACACAGAACGAATTGAGTTTGACGTGCAAGAGGCTCAAGCCATCATTGACAAAGCCATTGCAGTTATCACAGCTACGGAGCCTCCTGTTGGTGTCTCTACTGATCCCTCTTGGTATGAATGTAAATTCTGCGACTACCACGCAATTTGCCACGCCCAAGATGTACCAGCCCCATCTTGCAGATCATGCGCCCACGCCACCCCAGAGATGGACGGACAAGCGAGATGGAGTTGCCAAACGCACAAAAAAGATTTGTCGGTTGATGAACAGCGACAAGGTTGTGCAGACCATCGGATCATTCCAATTTTGTTGGCTAAAACTGCCCACCCTATTGACACAGATGGAGATGGAGTTGTCTACCAAATGGCAGATGGCAAACGCTTCACCAATGGCGATCCCAACAAGAACCCAGACCACTTAAGCAGTCAGGAAATACACGCCTGTGCAGACAAGACTATTCTGGTGGACGAGCAATGCTTAGAAATACGCAAGCAACATGGAGGCAAGTTTGTATGACAGTACCAATCCAAGACATAAACTTGAGAGACTATTTCGCCACAGCCGCAATGCAGGGTATGTTTTCAGAGCATTTTTCTTCTCGTAAAGAAGAAATTGCAAAGGCGGCATATTTAATGGCAGACGCAATGCTTGAGGCGAGAAAAAATGATCCTGCGTGAGTATCAGACTCGCACAGTCACCAGCCTGTTTGATTGGTGGACAAAGCATCAAGAGGTAACTGACATCCCGTTGCTAGTCCTACCAACTGCGGCGGGTAAGTCTGTGATCTGCGCTGAAGTTGTGCGCCAGATGTGGGAGCAATGGCCTCTCTTTCACCCTCGAACTGTGGTGCTAGTTCCTTCAAAAGAATTGGCAGAACAGAACGCTGAGAAGTTGCAAGCACTCTTGCCACCAACAATCAAGGTTGGCTTTGTGAGTGCAAGCCTTGGCAAAAAACAGCACGATGCAGATGTGATTGTTGCCACCATAGGATCAATTGTTAAGTCTGCACATTTGCTTGGTGACATCAAGATGGTGATCATTGATGAGGCGCATCTGGTGGACACAAAGCCAAAGGGGATGTACCGAACCTTCTTGTCTAAGCTGTCCGAACTCTGCGAGTACCGCACAGTTGGCATGACCGCCACGCCCTTTCGAGGTAACGGGGTTTGGCTTACAGACGGGGACGATCCGCTGTTTACAGGCTTTGCTAGTCGAGTCACCATGCGTGAGTTGTTAGATGGTGGATTCATTGCGCCATTAGTCCCACCAAAGTTTGGAGTTGTAACCCAGATCGATGCCAGCAAAGTTGGCATTGCCAACGGAGACTACAAGATTGGCGAGTTGTCTGTTGAGGTTGAGAAATACTTGGGCAAAGTAGCCCTAGAAGCCACCAGAATCGCCTCAGACCGCAAGAAGTGGATAGCCTTTACACCAAGTGTGGTGAACGCTGACAGCCTCTGTAATCGCCTCAATTCCCTTGGCATAGAAACCGCCGTTGTCTGTGGCGAAACACCCAAACTCATTAGGGAAAACCTTATTAGGGATTTCCGTAATGGGGAAATCCATTGCTTGGTGACTGTCTTGGCTTTGTCTACTGGTTTTGATGTGCCAGATGTGGATTGCATTATTTGGTGCAGACCAACGCAGTCACCAGTTCTGTATGTGCAAGGCATGGGCAGAGGAACACGCATTGCGGAAGGCAAGACAGATTGCTTGGTCTTGGACTTCACCGACACAGTTGCAAGGATGGGTACTGTTGACACAGTAACTGGTAGAACCAAACGCATAACCAGCAATCAGGAAGCCCCATTCTGTATCTGCCCAGACTGTGGCGAAAGGAATGTTGCCGCCGCATTGACTTGCACAGCTTGTGGAGCCACGATCAGGGAAGAACAGGTTAAGGTCTTGGATGCCTCGCTGTCTTATGCGGCATTGTTGTCAGAGCAATCCAAGCGAACGATCATCTGGCATGACATCACCAAGGTTGAGTACCACACCCACAAGAAGGAGGGCAAGCCCGATTCTCTCAGGGTTGACTACTATTCTGGAATCTTGAAGACCGCCTCAGAATGGGTCTGCTTTGACCACACGGGTTATGCAGGACAGAAGGCTGTTGCTTGGTGGATTGCTCGTAGTTCGCCAAATACTTCGCTTAGTTATCCAACAAGTGTTGAGTATGCAATCAATGCTTTGCTTTTCGATCCAAACTGCATTAAAAAACCAGACCGCATTGCAACCCGCCAAAACGGAAAATACACGGAAGTGAGAGATTATGAATTTAGTTGAATTGAACGCCATCAAATTGCATTTGAAAAAGCAATTGGCGCAAATTAATATTATTCCTGTCAACTGCCAGAGTTGTACCAAACTCAGTTTCAGCAAGTGTCAAGAGTTCGATGCGCCCCCGCCAGATGACTGGATCACGGGCATTGTTGACTGTGAGTTTTGGGTTTGGGACGAGGTGCCATTTTGAAATGCCCTAAGTGCGAGGGTGACAAGATTGCGATCACCGAAACCATCCAGAATGAAGAATTCACTTACCGCCGTAGATATTGCAAACTTTGCTTTTGTATCTTCAAAACCAAAGAAGAAGTATTCACAGGAGTTGTGCCTCAGAAAAACAGGCTAACTACTCCCAAAGAAACCGAATACCAAAAAACATTTTCAACCGACAACCTTACAAGATTTTGGAGATAACAATGCCAACATTTGAGTCATGGAGCCACGAGAATCTAGCCAAGTTTGCTCAAGAGTCTTACATTAAATTGCAAGAACAACAAGACTACATTGAGCAATTGCAAAACGATTTGAAAGACGCAATCAACGCTTACAGGACTTTAATCAAATGATGCAAAAAGAAGTTGATGACAACCACCCAACTGTGCGAATGTTTTCGCGCACCATGCAAGAGGCATGGCCTAAAGACTATGTGAATGAAGACATCTTCACAGGCCCTTATCGTGAGCCGCAGATCAGCGACTTCGCCATCCTTTGTGCGCTAATCGCCATAGTGTGGTTCTTCTTTTATATGTTTACCAAATACATTTGGGTTTGAAACATGAAAGCAACATTTGAACATGAGTTAGTCAAGCGCATGATTGAGGAGGCGGTCAGGGTTGAGTCAAAGAAAGCCTATCTTGAGGGTTTAGATAGTGGAATTAAAGCTGAACGTGAGGCGTGTGCAAAGATTGCTGACGAATGGGCGATTGGTTGGCCTCACCCCTCACAAGTTATTGCTGAAAGAATAAGGGAGCGAACATGACTAGAAAACCAATTGGATTAGTTGTGCCAATACAAATAGAGACTCCAGAGGAAAAGGAATTCTTTAGCGCAATGGAGCAAAGTTCAGTTAGGAAAGAGGCAATTCGCAATCCTACTAAGGAGGCCAAGCTAGTTGCTGAAGTTGCAGTCTTGAGCGAGTTGGTTCGTGTACTGTCTGACAGGGTTACAGAATTGGAAACAAAGTATGAAAAAACCACCAACTAAAGAATTTTGCCTTTCTATGGCAAAGTATTACCATGACGGGAACTGCCCAAATCTAATGTGGGATTGGCTGGTTGTGTGGGCATTCCACGAAATGTATTTGGAGACACGATATGTATGATGTCACGCTTTTTATTCTTGGTATGTTGGCTCCCGCCTTTCTGAGTGCGGTATTTACTTTGATGAAGTGTTTGGAAGACTTAATTAGGAGCAAGATCAAATGATTGAAAACATCCTTACCTTAATTGTTGTACTCCTATTAGGAGTATGTATAGGTGTTTCAGTTCTTGTGGCAGTCTTTTACCTTGGGTGGGAAAAAGATAAAGACTAACCTAAGACCGCTAGAGCCTGTTGAACGTGCTTTATGCGGTCATCTAGCCCGATAGTGCCACCATTGATGATACGGGTTACCTTTTGGTAATCAAGGGCATCCGATGGTGGATTGAGTTTGTGGGTATCCCAAAACCAACCCGCTGTGAGGGCGGCGTATTTAGGGGTTGCAACAAGATCAGGTTGCATAACAAAATCAACGCCCAATGCTTTCCCTGCGTGGAAATACGTGCTATGCCCTGTGCATTGAAGCGCACCTCTTCCCCTGAACCGATACCCGTCACCTGATGCTTCATCTCGGTTTCCCATACGGCTGGCGTACACGCTATTTGCAATCTTTTTAGGATTCTTCTCGTACTGCTTTGCAAACTCTAGACTAGGGAAGCGTTTAGGCCATAACTTCATCAAAGTCTCTGCACGATAGTTTAAATTCTCTTCTAGTGTGCGGAAGTTACCACATTCATGGCTACATTGACCAATAAACATAGCCTTCTGGTTGTTTGAGGTCAGGTTGAAACGAGCAAATGTCTCATTCAAGGCATCCACCCAATCAGCACCAATGTGGAGTCTTTGCAGTTGTTCAGCGTTTACCATTTGATTTCTCCATTACTGCTTGGTAGGCATCGATGCAGGCGTTGAGTTGGTTGATGGCTTTGTCTCCGTCTGCGGCGATTTGAGCAATAAGTCTGAGAGTCTCTGTGTCAGATTCGCTTGCCGCTTGGTTGCTATTTCCGCTGGCAACGGGGGTATTTCCATTGGTTTGTACGCAACTTGTGGACGGGAGGCGCACCCGACCAGCACGGATAGCACGATCAAGACTAGACTGTTTTTCAGTAATGGCATTGTTAGCCTCCAAAAGTTTCGATGATTGTTCATTTAATTGTTTGGCAAGTTCTTGCTCTTTTACACGGGATTCTTCGTTCTTGACAGCAATCTCTGCTTGCATCTCAGCATCACGCTCATCCCACCCTTTGTGATGCCCATAAAAATACACGCTTACAGCCACCAAAATAGCACCCAATATCATCCAAGGATTAGGAATCATTGATCAGCCCTCGCTAATGCCCTCTCATTGGCTATTTTCTCCTTCTCAGGGTCAATATAGTCAGGAGGCGTAGTAGGTGGTGGTGGCGCTCTCCATTCCTCATCCAAAGGAGGATTCACCCATGCAGGCAATGCACCTGAAGGCGATGTCCAAGTAGATGTGGCAGTTGGTTGTGGGGCTGGTGGTGTGGCAGTAGGAGGCGTTGTAGGTGGCGTTGTAGGAGTTGCCATCTTCTCGGCAATGGCCTGCGTTCCTTTTCTAGACATTACCCCACCTATGCCACCCACAATGAGCAAGACCACATCGTTGAGCATTTTCGACATGGCTTGATCAAGCGGAGCCATTGATTTAAGTGGTTGTACAACAAAAGCGAGGCTATAGAGCATAAAGAACACTATGCCAGCAAGAATGAAAGTAACGACTAGGACTACAAAAGCCCACACTCGTATTTCAATTTCCTCTTGCGTCAGAAGCCGATTGGGATGGAACTTGGGGGGGTTGGACAATTTGTTTCTCCAGTACAGGTGCTACGAGGTAGTCGGGACAATCTTGCGTAAAGAGGCAGTCTGGACGCTGACAGCGTTTAGCAGAAAAGTGCTTTGGGTCTTGGCAATAATACCGATAGCGGTCATCGCAGGCCACCAAAAACAATAACAGTATTAAATACTTCATTTTTCCCTTAGTTGTCTAAGTTGTTGATTCACTTGCTTTTCCTTGCGCTCAATCCGAATTTCTGCCTTCTGAATCTTGATCCACATCATAATCAAAACAGGTGTAATGATTAAGACAATCGACAACATCACGCAAACCAGTATCAAAATCCCTCGGTAAATGAATTTATCCATACTGCATATAGCCAAGAAACTATGATTAGCACTAAGAATAATCCCATGCTGAGTTCAACTTTTTCTTGTCTAAACCTTTCCCGTTTGTAATTCTCTTGCTGTCTCCTGATCCTAATTTGCTCTTTTCTTTTTTGTTGTTCTGCTTGTACCTTGCTATATATTTGATTATAGTTTTCCCAGAGTGGCCCTAGTTGGTAAGGAACACTTGCTCCTCTCATCATTCCACTCAGCTTGACATACGACTGATCTAGCTCGTTTTTGTAAACCGAGAGTTCCAGAATTGTTTCAGGGTCTGGATCAGCACTTGCAAATACTTCTTCATATTTGATTTCCACATACTCGGTTAACTCCTTATGATGTCTGAAAAATGCACCTAGATGTCCAATAAACTGTTGGACAATTTCTGATTCGTTAGGTACGTGGGTGGTGTACTGTTCCTTCTTTTTGACCACAGGCTTGGCTTCAGCGGTGGGTAGTGGCTTGGCCTTACCTCCGAAGAACCCTGAGAAGAAACTCCAGATTGTTTTGGCATCGTTGGTGATTGTTTTAATGTCATCTGTTGCCTTCTTTACCTTTTGTATCGCTACCTTACCCTCTGACAAAGCCTCGCAACAATACGATATGCCATCGTAGGCGGCTTGCATGGCCTTAAAGGCCAGTCCAATCGTTAATGGATCGAACACATTAGTGTTCTCCTATTGACCACTAAACAAACCAGTTGCCGCCCCAATATTAGGAGCTACATTGCCAGACATTGATCCAATTGCAAAGGGGCCAAGTGTTGCTCGTCCCAAAGCAGGCAACAGTTCAGGAATGTCTTTGCTGATTACATCGTAGACACTACGACCAGCTAATTGTTTAGAGATTTTTTGCAATTTCTTTGGGTCTGTGGCTGTGGTTGTCAAAATTCTAGTCATCTCATCTGCCACAGCCCTAGTTTGTGCATCGCCAAGTTGAGAATAGTCACGTTGCAAAGCCCTCATCAAAATCCCTTGCACACTCATAGCTGGCAGTTCACGCACAGCTTGCCCGCCAGCCTTTACGTCTGAAATAGCTTGTGTTCTTTCTGCTGTTTGTGCGCCTTGCAAGACTTGCTTAGATGTGCTTTTCATTTCAACTTCAGACTTCATATTTTTCATAAATTGCTCAAAAGTCTTATCTCCAGCTTCATCTTTTGGAAATGTTGCTCTAAGCACTCGTAAATTTTTTGGGTCGTTAATGATTTTTAACGCTGGATTACCTGTTGGGCCAACAACTGTTGCCGCTGTTTGCGCTCCACCAAGACGATCAAGCAAGTTTTGCATAACACCAAGACGCAAGCCTTCAAGTTCTGATTTGGTCATTGTCTTCATGTCACTTAACAAAACATCAACATCTTTAGGCTGTTTATTTAAAGCTGTTCGCCCCTCTTCCATTGCGTCCATAACAGCCGTGTCTGAAGCCCAAACTCGTCTTGCATTTTTGTAAGTGGGATTAGCGGCATCTAGTTGATCAAGAAACTGAATCCGAGTGCCTTTTATTTTTCCAAGTTCAGTTGAACCAATACCACTAGTTGGACTTTTTCCTGTAAAAACAACATCATCCAAACCCATCTTCATGTAATGTAAAAAAGTGGTGTTTATTTTAGTAACAGCATTGCCGTCTAATGTTTGCAATTTTCCATCAACAATTTTTACGTTAGGCAATTTAACGCCTTCTTCTTTGGCAATGTTAATTGCTCTGTTGTAGGCATTTTGCACACTTGGACGATTAAAAAGATTTGTTAACTCTGGCGTAACTGGCACATCTTGTTGCAATGCCCGTTCGTAAAGTTTTCCACCCAGATCGGCCCTTGCATCTTTAAGCGCATTAAACTCATCAAAGAAAGCCGCTTTAGAGCCAAAAGCAACTTGCAAATCAGAAGTTAGTCGAGAAAGAACACCCTTGTCTCGATTCTGCAAAAACTCTTGTGCTTGTTTTTTCCCTGGGCCAGGGATAGTATTTGCCGCATCTAAGTACGCTCTGGTATTTGGGCCAACATCAGCAATGGAGTAAGGCTTTCCCTTTTGCTCAAGCACAAACTGGATGGCTTCATCCACACCGCCCTTGTCGTTAATAAGGGCTTGCTTAATAAGTCCTCTTGCCTCATCAGTACCGATTCTTTGAGGATTATTAAAGATAGACTTTACAACGCCTCGGTAGACAGCACCCGCACCTATGCCAAGCCCTTTTGCTATTGGCAATACTGCCAAAGAAGTTGCTGTGCCAATGCCTCCAGATTTTAGTGATTCAGGGCTAAAAAGTTCAGCTTCTGATTCACCAAGACCAGCAGTAAATCCTGCCGCCCCAGCAAGTCCCATTTGTGCAGGAAAGCTAGTGACAGGTTTTTTTGTAACCAAAGCAGGAATTGCTGAACCAGCAATGTTTGCTGAAATACTTTTGGCTGGTGATTCTTTTGCATACTCACTCAAACCAATCCGTTCCATTTGAATGGCAACATCTGTTGGCGATGGCGCTGGCTTGTCTGGTGCGCCTAGCTTAAGTTGTTTAGATATTTCTTCTGGCCCAGGCGTTAAGTAAGACTTTAATGCGCCAGTAACATTTTCTGAAAAATTAAGACTCAACCCTTGCAAGAATTGACCAAACCCGCCAGTTGTAAAACTTTTGGTATTAAGTTGTTCAAGCATTTTTGTGCCTGAATCGGTAATTTTTCCTTCTGACTTGGCTATTTCTAGTTCATCCCGCAAATCAAGAATTTGGTCATTTAATGAAGCCATAAGTTACCCCTTAATTTGTAAGACCGCCGCTTTTTAAAGCGTTACGAGCCGCTGGATTTCCTGTTGACCTAGTTCCAAGATCATTAAATCTTTGGCGTAAAGAGTCAGACGCTGGCCCGTACAACGGGCTAGTTTTCGTGTATTGATCAAACGCATCATTAAACTTTGTGTAAGCCTGAACAGGATTGTTTGTAACTAATTCTTGATTAGAAGCCAAAAATTGGTTTGTAAATCTTGCTAAATCTTGTTCACGATTGAGTTTAAGTTGCAATGCAGACAACAATAATTTATTTCCTTCTGGCGTTTTAGATAATCCTGGCGCTCCTGTTGAAATAAATTTCAAATCTGTATCTGTTGGATTTACACCAAGTTGTTTTACTTGCGGCAAAATTACACCAGTTGAAAATGATTGAAACGCTTCTTGTCCAGCCAATCCCTTGACTTTAAATTCAGGATCAAAAAATTGTCCAGCACGACCAAGCTGAAGCATCGTATCCTGAAGAAAACCAGTTCGTACACCTTCATCAAGCAAAGTTTGCATATTTTGCACAGCACCAATTGCGTTGACAGCGGCACGTCCAGCCTTAATATTCGATGCAACGTTTTCCATAAATTGCTCACTAAATCCCTTTTGCGTATTGTTGGAAACTGTATTTGTAACATTAGTGATTGGCCTCTTGGCTTGCGCTATAACAGCCGCTTGTTTAGTAATGGCATCCATTGCCTCTGGTGTCTGAGGTATCTTATTGATATTGGCAGTACCGAACAAAGTCATTGCGGCATTACCATAATCACCAGTAAATGATTCTTTCTTGATCGGGCCACTAATCAATTCTCTAAATTGTCCATTAGGCAATTTCTCATAAATTGTCTCGCCCTCTTTAACAATTTGAGTTTCTGGCAACATTGCTTTTTGTGCCGCTTTAGCCGTAGTTAATTGAGCAACACCCTCTGGGCCAAGAGCCATTAACTGAGGAGCAACACGAGAGATGTCATAACTTGGCGCAACCGCTGGAGCAACTCTTTGAGGCTCCAAATAAGATGTATCTGCCGCTTGATCGACAACAACGCTTTCAGGAATTAACTGCGCCGCTTGGCCTGGGTCATACGCGCCCATTGCAATTCTTTGAGCCATCATTTGACGCTGTGTTGCCAATTGCTTTTGTTGGCGCACAGTCGCTTCATCCCTAGCCCCCAACAAACGATATGCCAACTCAGGAATGCCAGCCTGTTGCGCTCTGGTAATGCCAGTAGCAATTGATTGTGGATCGCTTAAATCTAAACCACTTAAGATTTGATTCTGTGCCGTAATTCTTTGTAACTGTGGGTCTTCAGCACCCAATGCGCCAGCAATAGCACCACCCAACTGTCTACCACCATAGATAAGGCTAGTACGAGCAGATGCAAAAGGATCGAGTTGAGCCAATTGCGCTGATTGTGCTAATGCCAATCTATTTTGTTCTGTTTGGTATCCTTCAGGAGTGATACCAAATAAACCGCTCATTATTGATTCTGCCATTTGGTTTCTCCTTAAATATCCCAATTGACGGATGTTGGAACTTGTCCTTGCCCGCCATAACCATACACATTACTTGCGCCATATTGGTTCATTGCTTGTTGAGCATTTACATATGGCTGTCTGTATTGTGTAAATAGCGGATTAGTTCCCGCACCTTGTAAGATATTAGCCAATGGGTTGTAGGCATTAGCGGCTTGCATTGTTCTTGCCGCGCCCAGCCCACCCTCTAGCAAAGACCTTCCAACGTTAGCGCCAGCAGTAGCAGACCTACCACCTAACGCACTACCAATCTCAAGCCCTTGTTGACCCATTTGTTCAATAGTTCCACCCAAGCCAAGAGAGGTTTGGAATGGTGACAATGCGCCAACTTGACCAGCCTGATATTGACCAAGCAATTGTGAGCCTGAGCCAAGCAATCCAGCACCAAATGCAGTTTGTCGTTGACCAGCCTCTTGTGCTTGAGCCGCAAGTTGTAAGTCTTGTTGTGCCAATGCGTTGTAATAGGCTTCCATCTCAGGATTAGCCGCACTAAGCCCCATGCCTCCGCTTGGACGCAATCCCGTTGCACCTACTGACAATCCACCACGCCCTGTATTAAAGAGTTGGTTTTGCACTTGTGCATACTGTCTTTCACGACTAGGCGCAAGTAAGTCTTGCTGTCGCGATATGTATTGTTGCGCTACTTGTTCAGGAGTTTGAGCCAAATACTGTTGACCAAGACTGAATAGTCCTCCAGCCGCACCCTGCAAGGGGGCGTACTGCTGTGGAGCCATCAAGCCCTGTTGTATTTGTTGTTGCGATAGGGCTTGTAACTGATCCTGATATTGTTGTAGTTCAGGAGATACTGTGTAACTAGCACCCGACAACCTTCCCTCTGGCCCAAACTGGAATTGAGATGAACCAAAACGAGTTGTCGTACCAATGGGTCGGAAACGCGCTTCTTCTGCCGCCAATCGTCCCGCCTCTAATTGCGCGGCGGCAGATTGTTGTGCCGCTTGTTTGGCAGAATTGCCTTGTAAAATCCCACCAACAACCATTGCTCCACCAATATAAGGCATATCAAATCTCCTTTGCTACCGCTACATGAGTAGCATTAAAACCAAGTTTCTCGTAAAACATTTCTAAAGACTCTTTTAAGTTATAACTTGTAATAAGTTTTTTGCACCCATTGCTCTTTGCAACTTTTTCAACAAGTTCAAACATTTTTCTTCCTGTGCCATTCCCGCGATGTGATGGCAATAAAAAAAACATATCAACCTGACACCACATTTCATCATGATAGGGGCTTCTATAAAACATATAGAAAACATACCCAACTGACTTTTCCTCATCCTTGGCTATTGCAACACGTAAACTACCAAGATAATCCTTGTTGAACATTGGCTTTTTATTCTTGAAATATTCCCAATGCTCCAACGCAATCTCGTTAAAGTTCTCAATGTCATCCAATGTTCCATCAATGACTTGTATAACTTCTTCTGCAATCATGCTGTGCGTTTCCACATATAGACAGTTATGTATGGCTGATAGTTGGCATTTGTGCCACTAGAACCAGCAGAAGCAACAGAAATAGAACCAGCAGGAGTTCCAGCAGATTCATAGTTTGTGTAGGTAGCAGGGCCATTTCCAGCGCCTGAATCACGCACAAATTCTTGATTACCTGCGTCACTACCAGCCTGTGCTGTAGAGTCATTAGAACCAACATTGTGTCTATGAGTACCCATTGCAGTACCCGTAAAGGTAGCCGTGTGGGTGTGGCTCACAGTAATAGCATCTGCGCTACCACCAGTTTCTTCTGCGCTGTCAAACAAAGCATTGCCTGAGTCAAAACCAACAGGAACACGCCCTGCGCCAAAGGCTGTCCAAGTGCCAAAGCCAAGAAGAGTGGCTGGGTTAGTGCTGACACTTGCATTTGTATAGACTGAGCCAACAGGGTAAAGCAAGGCAATTGCCGCTTGCACAAATGCAGTAGTTGCTATCGTAGTTGTATTGCTTCCAGAACTCTGAGTAACCGCAATCGTGCCAGTAGGCAATGTAGGTGTACCAGTAAAGGTGGGCGATGCTAAATCTGCCTTTGTCGCAACAGCCGTAGCAATGTTGTTGAACTCTGTATCAATCTCAGTACCCTTGACAATCTTTAAAGGATTGCCAGAAGATAGGTTATCTTTGGTAGCAAAGTTCGTGCTTTTTGTGTAATCAGACAAGATAATCTCCTTTAACTTACTTTGCCACGTTTGGCTTGAATTTCAATTTTCTGTATAGACAAGGCTGTACCATTGATGTCAGCCTCATACCCTGTTTGTACAACCTTACCCGCGCCAGACGCAGAAACATTCAATGTCTGCAAAGCAACGCCATCAGAGTAATACGCAACAGTAGTCGCATTTGCGCCATACTCAGCAATGCCATAGTAGTAAACATCTTGCTCTGGAATACTTGCGTTATCTGACAAATAGTTGGTCTTGAAGTCAAAGCCCCACTTAAATGTCACGTCTTGGTTTGTTCCACCAATCACCACAATCGATAACTTCTTCAAAATAGAAGTTACATTCTGATCACCAAGGTCTGCATGGTTTGTGTAGTACAAAAAGCGATACGCTTCGTTGTAATCTTGGTAGGTGTTATACAAGCCAATATAACCATTCTGTCCAACCAATAAACTGCCATCTCTCTTAGAGAGCAAAGATTTTGGCGTGATAGAGTCCCAAGTCGTAACCCTTGCAGAACCATCAGGCAAGAAAGCCTTTGTATCAAAACACCATGTTGTGTCAATGCTAGGGGTTACTAACAAGTAAAACGCTTGTCTCTCAGAGTAAACAGACTTAATGTTGGCTAACGTCTCACCCGCAACAGTTCCCATCAAGTCATTACGTATGTTCTTAGACAAGTCTCTCTCAGGCGCAGACTTCTCTTGAATTGTTCTCATCAACGATCTGACACCAGAGTTAGACAAGAACAACACATCCGTACTCGTTGTTTGAATACTGTCCCTAGCAATACAACCTATACCTTCAACTGTGTCGCTCAAGGTCATTGTGGATGGAGTGGTTGCATTGGCATAAACCAAGATTTGACGCTTACCAAAGATAAACAAGAATCCATTGTGTGCCGCCAAACCCGTAATCTCATCTGAGCCGTTAGGCCACACCCTAGAGACATCTAGACTACCAGCAGTACCAGTAGCCCAAATATGCCCCGCAGTCAGATCACTAAATGACACAGTTGAATTGTTGGATGCTGTAGTCGCTACCCACAATCTTCCGTAAGCAGACAACGCAATGTTTGCATCAGGCACAGTCCCCACATAACCACTTTTCTCAGACACACGCCTATAAGTAGTAGTACTCACAGCGGGGTCGTATATCAATGGGTTATACCCAGATTGGAAAAAGTATGTGATTTGATTTAAGGATACACATTGCCAGTTGCTTGCCGTAATGGTAGGAGCAGACCCCCCTCCCCCATAGGTCAACTCTGTAACAACATTGGATGCACCTAGTTTGAATAACTTGTTGTTGCCAGCAAACAGCACAGTTAAAGAGCCATCTGCTTGGATTAACTCATGTATTACCTTGACATCATTAGCACCTAAATTGCCACTAGATGAGTTAACTCTAGACCATCCTTGGCGTGAACCGATGCGTCCGTATTGGTCAATGATGCAATTAGTAGCAACAAGCGCAAACCCAGCGTTCAAATCCAAGGGCGAGTCTTGGGTGTTTAACCCGTAGAAGCCTGGGGCTGAGATGCTGTATGTTTGGATTGTTTGGCTCATATTGCCACAAACTCCCCTGTCTCAGGATAACGAGTACCCTCAAGAGCAATATAGTCTGACAGCATTGATCTGTATAGCGCATAAGCCTCTGAGGAGGTTAGTCCACCATCTTCACCGCGCTCAACCAATGCACGGGCATAGGCATTTTGTGCCACCAACACATCAGGCACTTTTACCACAGTACCATCCGCAGACAAAGTGGCTTGTGGGACAACCAAGGAAAACTTGATTGTGTATACGCCATTAGGGATTGGGAACAGGGTGACTTTAGTATCGTAAGAGCCATCCACGCCATCAAAGGCAAACTCTGTTGGAATTGCGTTCACCAATGGGGTGAAGTTTTGCTTGCGATTCATGTCCACAAAGTTGATGTTTGTGAGACTTATATTGCTTGTTGTGTTGATAACATCTTGCACTTGGAACTTCTGACCAGCCCCCGTAAGGGAGTAGGAAGCAGTACTAGATGCTGTGGTGACTGTGATGGTTTGACCCAAAATATTCCAACCAAAGGCATCTTCTACTTGACGCTTGGCATCATTGACAAACTTGCCAATCAGGGTGGAATAGGAGGTTTCTGCGTTAGTAGAGACTGTTGTCTCACGCAACCGAACCAAGACATCGTTAATCAGTTCTAAGTAGGTCATTGTCTTGTCAATCCTATTTCTTCAAAGGTTGCTATAAAACTGAATGTACTGCCCGACTGAGTAGTTATTTTAAGTTTGTCGCCTTCTTCTAAAACAATGTAAGCATTGCCATCAAACTGAAGATAGTTTTTTGATGTGAAATCGTATTGGGTCAATATATCAAGAGTGCTATTAGCACTTGCGTCAAACCATTGAACAGTTATATGTTTGGTAGAGCCACCTGTATTGTGTATATACATTACAGTAAATTTGGCGTAATAGCCCGTAGGACAGGTATAGACTGTTGTGTCTACTGCCGCTGTGGGACTAACTCCAACCGATAATGCTCTCATTTTGCCTTTGCCTTATTTCGTTCGGAAATAGACTTGGCTTTTGCCTTTGCGTCAGCCTTGGAGTTTGCACCCCATGCTTTTAACGAAAGAAGCAGTCTTGTCGGTTTACCATCCTTGTACTCAGGGCCATCGTTGCCAGCCATACGAGCCAAGAAACTTGCTCTACGGGGATTATCCCCCGACTTTACTGGTGCTTTTAGATTACCACCAGTTTCCGCATTATAAGATGATCTTCCCTTGGAGTTCAACCCTCCTTTAGGATTTTTACCTTCGGAGCGTTGCCAAGCGGGAGTTTTCATCACTTCACCTTTTTTGGTTTCTTTGCAGTTTTAGCAGACTCAACAAACGCTTTGGCAGTTGGCGCACCTTTGCTACCAACTTTCCGCATACGTTCACCAGAGCCAGCCTTAATTCTTGCTTGTTTGGCATTGATATTGGCATAAAGTCCTTGTTTCATTTCTTCTTCGCCTTTCCTGCCTCAGACAAAGCAATAGCAATCGCTTGTTTCTGAGACTTAACAACCTTTCCACCCTTGCCTGAGTGCAGATCACCTGCCTTGTACTCACGCATGACTTTGCTAATCTTTGCCTGTGCTTTGGTCTTTTTCATACTAATACAAGACCTTTGCTGTAATAGTTCCAGAGGTGTAGGCTGTACAGTTGGCTCTCAAATACTTTGGCGCATTGGCAATAGTGACAATGCCATCAGCAGTCAAAGCAGTACCAATCGTTGCAAATGTTGTCCCATCAAGACTTCCTTGGAAAGCAACAGTAGCGGTTGTTATGCCTGTAACTTGCAGAAATGCGGGTTGTCCTGCGTCTGCTTGCACAGCAGTAGAAGCACCACTTGCAGTTACTGCATTTAATAGGGTTCTTGCGCTAGATAGTGAACTCATTTGCCTCTCCCTGTTTTCTTCATCATGTTAGTTGCGGTGCGCTGTCCACGCATAGGCATAGCCTTTGGCTTACCAACAGCAACCATAATGGTCACAGGCATACCCTTTTTCTTGCCATACTCTTTAGCCTCTTTCTCGCCCTTTTCAGAGTAAGCAAACTTCTTTTTTCCGACCATAGGCATGGTATTTCCCCTTATTTAAGTAGTTTTCCAGCAACAAACGTGATTACGCCACCAGCCATAGAAGCGATGGTCATACCCATCCAAAACCCACCTTTTGACTTGTTTGCCAACTCAAGGAGTTCTTTGACATCATTAGCCAATTGGTGAACTTCCACTTGCAGAGCCTCAACTTGGGCTTCTATTCTGCCAAAATCTCTCGCATCAATATCACTCATAACAATTGTTCCTTACGGGGTCTACCCATAGGTTTCTTCAAAGTTAATGTCTGCCTTGTTCCATCATTACGCTCAACCTCCACAACAGCAGAAGTATCAACCTCCGTGTATTCGGGATGTTTTTTCATGGTTTTAATGTCGTAGTCATCTCTGAACTCAACAACATTACCTGATTGATTGCATCTGAACAAAGCCATTTAATTCCTTAATGAAGAAAGGGGGGACAAGTCCCCCCAATCCTTACACCATACGGACAATAATAATGTCCATAGTGGCTGATGCCAAGTCTGCTGTAGAACCTGACTCGTTTTGGATGCGGAATTTGACAGTATTGGCGGCTGAGACATAACCTGTCACAGTCAAACCAACCAAATCCACAGCCAAAGATGCACAAAGAACCATGTCACCCAAGGCAACGCCTGGAACTGTTACATCATCTGTTTCACCAGCGCCATCAACTAATGAGCCAGCATTTAAAGTACAAACAACTGACCAAGTATCAGAGAATAAACCCCGAAAACTGTCATTGCCTCTACGTGTCACAACTGCACTTGCTGTTGCCATAATAATTTCTCCTAATTAAGTTAAAAAAGTCCCCCTACCACTAGGGCAGGGGGCGCAACTGCAATTAGGCTGGTACTGCCAAAGCAAACGCAGATGAGGACAAAGCCGCACCAGTAGTAGCCGCTGTGCGAACTGCTTTCACTCCATACAGAGTGTCAGAAGTGAACAATGTAGCAAGGTATTCTTGCTTGTATTGCACTTGTGAACGAACAGCAATTTGCTCAACCAAAACCATAGCATCACGATGACCCATCAAGCAAATGCGGTCTGTGGTGGAGTTGCCAGCACCAGTATCAGCATTTGAAGTGGTAAACACAGGGATACCATAGAGTTGACCAATTTCACCATTGCGGATTGCATCTCCATTACCCACAAATGCTTGCTCTGTATAACGAGCCAAGCCCATAAGCGTGTTACGGCTTGAGGGCGGGATCACAAAGAATCTTCCGTCCATTGGGGTGTCATTGTCATCAAGGCGTTGGATGGTTCTGCGGATAGCGGCATCTGTCAATGCAGAAGCATTGCTAGTTGTGCTGTTATAAGCAGTAGTGCCATCACCACCAATGAAAGCCTTAGTAGTTGAATTGCTTGTCGCATAGTCATTTGTTCCCACAGTTGCGCCATTGAAAGCACGACCCAATTGGATCAAATCAGTATCGACTTGCTTGGCTAAGGCATAGCCAGCGTCTGCTGTGTAGAAGTTACGCAGGCTGTTTAAGGCTTGGGCTTCTACGATGTCTTCGATCAAACGGCTATATTCATAGTGTTTGTTGATAGACACTTGCACTTCAGTCTCTGTGGCGGCAATCAAGGTGACTGCTGTCTCAGCGGCTTTTAGTGATGCTGAACCACGGGTAGGTGCAGGGATATGAACCACATCACCCTTCTTACCCTTGAAGTTCATCTTCATTACCGCATTAGCGACAACGAGGTTCTTTTTGTAGGCCGCAATAATTTCATCACTCCAAATTTCAGGAATGAATTTTTCTGCGGTGGTGGTTGTGACCGAATTGGTCGGGCTAAATGCTGTTGCCATGTTAAATCTCCAAAAAACGATAGGTTAATTACTTAACCCGTCCATCTGCGTATGCTTGCATGATTTCCTCACTCAAAGCATCGTATCTGTTCGGGTCTGTCATCTTCAGCCGAATAAGGTCAGCCCTTCTATAAACTCTCTTTGAACTCTCCCCAGAACCGCCTACATCCACAGTTGCCGCCTTCAAGTTATTCTTACGGGTTGTCTCTCCAGACTCACTCGCTTGCTTAACCTTCACGCCTCTCAACTGCTTAAATGTTGACAACAACTCGTTAGCACTATCGTAGTCAAATGCACCATCCGCTTTCGCAAACAAGTCTAGGCGAACAGGTGAGGATTTCACCCAATTCACAAAGTCTTGGTCTTGAACAATCTGCACATAGTCAGGATGTTCTTGCGTTAACTTCTGCTGTATCTGCATCCTCTTGAAGTCGTTTGCCGCTTGGCGACCCGCAACTACATCAGGATGTTGGTCTACTGTCTTACGAATTGCCTCTTTAGGATTCTCAAAGAAATCTACTTCAGGCTCATCTTTCTCAATAGGTTGTTTGTTAGAACTAAGGTTTTGCTTTATAAGTTCATCTGCCAGTTTACGAATCTCACCGACTTCCTTACCTTGCCTCTCGATTAACTTTTCAGCCTCAAGGTGCATTTTGACCACATCTTCCAAAGACTTTTCCCGATATTTGTCGGGTATTTGGGCGAGTGGCTCTGTTTCAGGGAGTTGTTTTTGTTCCTCAACTGCGTCTAACTCACTTAGCGTCTCATCTTCTTTGTCAATCAACATATTTTTCCTTTTTCCTGCGTTTTGATCGTTCTCAGGACATTTAACTCGCTCTTGTTACGAGTTTTGCTTACGTTCAGACTTCAACTTGTCAAGATGGCTTTTCTCGAACTTCCCATGCGCTGACGGGAAAGAACCAGACCACCCTTCCAACCTAAAGGCTGGCGCACTTAATATGCGGTTGGCTGTTGCTCCGCACTCACACTTAAAACCTGTTGTCTCATAATCAACAAGTCTCTCAGTTTTATGCCCGTTTTCACAGGCAAAATCAAACAGTCTTTTCATTCAATTCCTCGTATGCTCTTTCGCTGACCTCTTTCAAGGTTCTCAGCCATGTGAGTATTGACAATTCACCCTTTTTGAAGTGCAAAGACCCTTCGTCAGGGATTGTACTGATATTGTTCAATGAATTGATCATTGTGTCAATATCCTCCATTAAGTCCTTCCAACCCTCTGTTGCCATAGTGTCAAAGCGGGATTCGTAATATCTTTGAAGTTCTTGGTTCATTTTGGATATTTAGCCTTAACCGCTTGGCAGTCGGCTATGTATTTGTCAATCTGTGCTTGGTCACCTTTGGCTATGCCATCCAAATAGTCAGTCATTGGAGGATATTCCGCTTGGCGTTTGGCTATGTAGGCATGAGCATCCATATAGGCTTGGACTGCTGTCTTGTCATACTGAACTTGGTTTCCTTCAGCGTCATAAGCAATAGGATTTTCAAAACCTACTATTTTTGTTATTTGTGGGTAAAGTTTAAGGATTGCTTGTGGAATATCAATCATGCCGCTATCTCCAAAAGAGTAATTGTAGAAGTAGAGGCATCAGCAAACTGAACGCCTACGCTTGCTGTATTGTTTCTACTACTAAATTGTGTTTTATATGTAGTTGCAGAAGTTGTCGCTGGAGAATCCAAATAACAACTTGATGCGGCTGTAACATTTAATGTTGCACCACTTGTTTGTGACATACAACCAGCAAAATTTGGTGATAATAGATTAGTAGCACCTCTAAGCAATCTTAAATCAACACTATTATCGCTATTGGCATTAGATTTAGAAATTCCATTTTGGGAAACTAAAACAAGAATTTTGCTTGTTGCTGATGTTGGCGTAATAGTTGCAGTTAATCCAGTATCAATGTAAGTTGTAGAACTTGTAAGAACTTGTGTTGCAGTATTTGCGTTCACCACTTGCAAAACAGCACCCGCAGGCAATCTAGCAACTGCAATAGTTCCTGTTAACTGTGTAGCAACTATGCTTTTATTAGTAAGCGTCTGAGTATCAGTTAAACCCACCACAGCACTAGCAGGATTACCTACTCCACCCGCAGGGAATGTGACACCGAGTGTTCCGTCAATAATTGCGGTCAATTTATGCTCCTTGTAGAAAAGAATTCTCCATGATATTTGCGCCTTGCTTCTTCAGCAACTAACCCTGCAAGTTCTACATCTTCGTAAGAACCAAAGAATTTTGTTTTCTTGTTTATTGTTATTCTAATAACCCAATGATTTCTTTGGTTATGAAAAAAAACATTTCTGTACCCGCTAGTGTTCTTTTGCTTTTTAACAGAGTTCATCATGTTCTGTGAACTGTCCGCTTCCCGCAAATTCTCTATAGCGTTGTTTGTACCGTTTCCATCAATGTGGTCTACCATCTTTGGGAAATACCCGTGGTGCATAAAAAACACAATTCTATGCACACTATATTGTTTGCCTTTTATGTCAACTCTTTTATAGCCATTACCACTATCAAAGCCAACAAGTTTTCCACATTTTTGTTTTTGTACTGGATTTTTCCAATACAAACTGCCATCTTTGTATTCAAACAAATGGTTTACTGTTTCTAGCGTTAAAGTATTCATCTCTGCTCGATCGCCACGATTCGGGCGGTTAGTGCGTTGATTGTTTCGGCTTGTGTGTCGTTCATCATTAACTCCTTAACAAGCCATTAGCACACATGGCACACAGTAAGAACCATCTGCGTATGTGCAAGTTACATGATTGGAAGTGACCTTTGCAATAGTCTTACTTCTGCGAATGTCATCATCTTGTGGTTTGGCAGTTCCATCTCCAGCAGACATTAGTAAATCACCACGCTGAACAGTCACGCCCTGAGCAATACGAATAATCATATCGCCTGTCATAGCCATGTTGATTTCGTCTATTTGATGGGTTTTGTCATAATCCCAGTTTACAAACACACCAGCGACATTGGCATCGCCTTCAATATCAGAGACTTTAATTTTGTTTAACTGCTCATTTGTTACTTCGTGGGTTTCGACTTTTACATCGCCAACATTCACACCTTCTGGTAACTCATCTTTTTCTGTCCAATAGGTTGTCGGTGCGGTATAAACATTCATTGCATCAAGGTTAGATAAAACAGTACCTTTAAGAATTGATTCGTCTTTGGCAGTTGTAGTTTGTGCATATCGAGATAAGTGACCGCCATTGTAAGAAACAGTTGTTCCAGATACAGAAATATTTCCTTCAACCGCTCCATCTTGCTGAAAATAAACTAAAACTCCATCATCTGTTTTTCTGTTTACGTTTACTACACCGCCAGAGGCTCTTGAAAATTGAGCATTGCCAGCAAAATTTAAAGTTGCGCCAACACCATTTGCATCAGCAACATCCTCAGTTGTAGTTGCCACCAACAAAGAACCATTAGATTTGATACGCATACGCTCTGCATAAGTAGCACTATCTCTTGTACCAAACACTAAATTGGCAGAACCCGAAGCAGTAACTACTGAACCAATACCAGCAATACCACCATTGCCAGAAGTAGGTTCACCAACAAACTCAATCCCTGTAAACCCATTTGTTGTTGCAGATGAGTTGTATATCGTTAAACCTTGATTGGTTCTAGTAGAGGTCGTATAAGTTGTTGCGCTACTTAGTTGCAAACTTAGTCTTGTGCTTGGCGAAGTAGTACCAATCCCCACATTCTGACTAGCGTCAACAGTAATCGCAGTAGTCTCGTTTGTCTGTATGTTTAGGATGCCGCTGTCATCTCCCGTAGAGATAAGACCGCCATTTCCTGTGCTTGTGCCGTTGATAGTTGAAGCCATTATTGTGTTCCTTCGTCTGCGGGAGTAGGCGTGTTGCCTTCAGCCACCCACTTTAAATAGGCTTGGTAGTCTGTGTTGTCGGGATTTATGCTAAATGAAGTTGTAGAACCATCATCGTTTTGACGCAAAATTATTTGCCCACCAAATTGAATTGTTTTAATTTGATATGTCATCATAACTCCGCACTAAAATTAAGAAAACTAGCACCGCTTTGGTCAATCATTTGCCCACCATATCCACTCGTATAAGAACTATATGCTCCTGACACTATCATTATTGTTTGGCTTCCACCAGTTGAAGAAGCAATAGTTGCGGCTGTTGTGCAATTCAAATTTGACGAACCATTTTGCACATAAAATGTAGTAGTACCAGAACTTGTTAACGATGGCGCAGTTCTCATTGGTTGAGGAGGACTTATATGTCCTTGAAGACTTGTTCCTCTATTAACTCCAGTAAAATAAGAACCATTAGAACCAACATTTGCGGTATTTAACGCAAAATAATATCTTTGACACAAACTAAACTCTGTGCCGTACGGACGGTAATCAAACGATGTTGCGGTACTGCCTTTTTCTAGTTGTACGCCTGTGATGTAGAAGGTTGCGCCATTTGTGCCGATAACAGAAGTAGCACCGATTGCAGAGATATAACCAGAACCAGCCCATGCGCCAGCAGTGCCACTATATGTTGAGCCAATACCCAAACCTAAGAAAACTTGAATTGAAGTTCCATTATCAGTAGGCCAAGTTCCGCTTGTATCACCAGCAATAGTAATGGTCTTATATTCAAAAGTGTTTGCTGATGAAATTGTGTATGTAAATGGATAAGAACGATTAAAAGCGGCGTTGGCAATAGCCCCGCCAAATGTTCCTGTTAATGAACTTCTTACCCAAAATGACAGAGTAACTGTGGATGCAGATGCCGTACCCCATGCAAAGTCCGCTACATTTAACCCCTCAATTTTTTGACCAACATAACAAATTTGTGTAGCACCTAAAGATGCGTCAGCAGATGTCGTGGTCATCAATAAAGAATTTATAAAACCAGTAGGTGCAGTCGTTGACCTTTGAATGGTCATAGTTCCATCAGTATCTTCAACACCAAAAAACCTGTCAACAAAATATGTTTGTGATGATGTTAAGGATGCACTAGCCCCCGCATTTCTTTGGTCAATCACCATCGCACCATTGATGATGCGGTTCTTAAACCCATACAAACCAGACGAACTTACTCCGTCTGAAGTGGTCATCAAGTCTGCATTTACT
>Ga0208960_1000172_pt1 | contig 35833 bp, 28 predicted proteins | sample GreLakmeON33MSRF_FD_187703 | JGI IMG/M metagenome (GOLD analysis project Ga0208960, IMG submission 187703) | Freshwater lentic microbial communities from great Laurentian Lakes, MI, USA - Great Lakes metaG ON33MSRF (SPAdes) | ecosystem: Environmental > Aquatic > Freshwater > Lake | place: Great... | reverse complement strand
TTCATTTCCATCTTCTGCTTTCGACGACCTTGAGCGTGAGGAACAGGAACAGCCCCGTCAGGCTCAGGTAGTAAACCGCGTGCCGCGTGTCCACGGTGCCGCGTGTGAAGTCTTTCATGTGCTCGATCATCGAGACGTGCTGGAGCAGGGCGGATTGCCAGCCGGGCTTGGGCGGGATGATGAAGGTGAGGTAGCTCAGGAGGAAAAGGCCAAGGCCGATCACGATGGCGAGCATCGCGGCGATGATCTGGTTGCGCGTGAGCGAGGACGCGAAGCAGCCGAGCGAAATGTAGAGCGCGCCGAAGAGGAAGATGCCGATGAACGTGCCGCCCACCGCGCCAGTGTCCACCACCGAGAGGTCCACGGAGAAGCGTTTGAGCAGGAAGGGATACGCCAGCAGCGGCAGCCACGCGGACATGAAGAAGCACAGCGCACCGGTGAACTTCGCCAGCACCACCTGGAAGTCGCCGACGGGCGCGGTCATCAGCGTCTCATAGGTGCCGGAGTATTTCTCCAGCGCGAAGGTGCGCATGGTGATGATGGGCGGCGCGAGCAGCATCACGAGCCAGAAGAGGCCGTTGTTGAAAAACGCCTCGGTCACGGGCACGTCGAAAGGTTTGTTCACCAACGCCTGCAGCACGATGACGAAGCTCAGACCCAGCAGGAACTGCACGGCGGCGACGATGACGTAGCCGATGAGCGAGACGTAGCAGCTCCCGAGTTCGCGCCGGACGAGGGTGAGAAAGGGCTGCATGAGGTGGCTCTAGGCTTCGTCCTGTTCGCGCTTGGTCACGTGGACAAAAATGTCCTCCAGCGAATGTCGCGTCCGCGTCAACTCGCGGAGCTGCCAGCCGCGCGCCTTGGCCAGCTCGAAGATTTGCGGCCGCAAGTCCACGCCGGCGCGGGGGGTGAGCGAGCAGCGGTGGAAGTTGCCCTCGGCGGCGGCGATGTCGAAGTGCTCGACCTCGGCCATGTGCTCCCACGCCTCGCGCAAGTCGGGCACCGGGCCGGACAGCTCGGCGATGACTTGCTGGCCAGCGCTCATCTTGCGCTGCAACTCGTCCAACGTGCCGCTCTCCCGGATGGCCCCCTGGTGGATGATGATGACGCGCGTGCAGGTCAGCTCGACCTCGGGCAACAGGTGCGAGGAGATAAAGACTGTGCGGTCCTTGCTCACGTCCTTGATGAGCTGGCGGACGGCGCGCGTGAGGTGGGCGTCGAGGTTCTTGGTCGGCTCGTCGAGGATGATTAACTCCGGCTCGTGCACGAGCGCGTCCGCGAGGCCGACGCGCTGCCGGTAGCCGCCGGAGAGCGTGCCGATGACCTTGGTCGCGACATCGCCGAGACCGCACTGCTCGGTGACGATGTCCACGCGCTCGCGGCTGCGTCCGGCGCTCAAGCCCTTGAGCCGCGCGCGGAACTTGAGGTATTCGCGCACGCGCATTTCCACGTGCAGCGGGTTGCCCTCGGGCATGTAGCCGATGCGGCGCCGCACCTCATCCGCCTGAGTGAAGACATCGAAGCCCGCCACGCGCGCAGTGCCGGAGGTCGCGGGCATGAAGCAGGAAAGCATCCGCATCGTGGTGGTCTTGCCCGCGCCGTTCTGACCGAGGAAGCCCACGATCTCGCCGCGCTGCACGGTGAAGGACAGGTCGCGCACGGCGGCCCGGCCGCCGTAGCGCTTGGTGAGGTTCTCGACCTCAATCATCGGGGTGGTGAGCGCGCTCATTTTAATTTCACCGGCACACTGCCTTCCCGGAAGCCGGCGAAGCTCCCGCGCTTGGGCGGCGCGATGACGTTCAGCCGTGCAATGTCGCCGGACCGCTTCGCGTGCAACGCGCGGCCCAGTTCCACGAGGTCGCCCGCGGGCTGGTTGTCCACACCCCGGAGAACGAAGAAATTTTCCAGCTTGGCCTCGGCAGCGGGCGAATCCTTGTCCACGTCCGTCACCACGAATCCGCCGAAGAATGGAAAGCCCATCTTCGCCGCCAGCTCGCGGGTCAGCTCCTGCACGTGCAGCCCGAGCTTCTGCCGCACCAGCTCGGCGTTGAAGAAGTCGCGCTCCGGCGTGAGGCGCACGGACAAGGTTTGCTGCGCGTTTGCGCGGCGAATCAGGAAGGACACCGGCTTGTCCGAACCTGCGGCGTTCAGCTCGCGCATGAAGTCGATGAAGTTGCGCGGGGTCTTGCCGGCGACTTGAAGAATAGTGTCGCCCACGCGCAAGCCGCCCTTGCCCGCCGGGCTGGCAACTTCGACGGCAGTGATTTCGAGCAAGCTCGCGCCGGAGCGCACGCGCGCGCCGAACCACAGCGCCTTGGTCCCCTCGGGCGTGAAGTAGCGCGAGATCGATTCGTTGACGCGCTTGATGGGGATGGCGAAGCCAATGCCCTGTCCTTCGCGATAGACGGCGACGTTCAGGCCGATGAGCTCGCCGCGCAGGTTGATGAGCGGGCCGCCGGAGTTGCCGGGGTTGATGGCGGCATCCGTCTGCAACCAATCGGCGACATCGAGCGGGCTGTCCTCTCGAGGGGGGCGACGGGATTTGGAGCTGAGAATGCCCTTGCTCACGGAGCCGCCGAGGCCGAAGGGATTTCCCAGCGTGATGACCGTCTCGCCGAGCAGGAGGTCATCGTCCGCCGCGAAGCGCACGGGCGTGAACTTGTCGCCTTCCTTGGACTTGATGCGGAGCAGCGCCACGTCGGTCTTGGTCGCGCCCGTGACGCGCTCGGCTTCCAGCTCGCGGCCGTCCATGAGTTTGACCCAGATGCGGTTCGCGCCCTTGACGACGTGTTCGTTGGTCAGCACGTAGCCGCTTTCATCCATGATGACGCCGGAACCGACGCTGGAGGGGACTTCCTCCAGCTGCGGGCGCACGCGGTAGCCGAAGAACTCCGCGCGCCACCGGAAAAGCGGATCCGTGCTATCCACAACGGCGGTGGTCGCGATGTTGACGACGCTGGGCATGACGCGCTCGACGGCGGCGACGGTGGTGTCGCGGCGCACGTCGGCAGGCTGCGCGTGTGCTGCCAGCATCAGGACCGCAGCGCAGCCAGCCAAAGCGGTGCCCAGCGCGCGACGGCGTGAGTTCAACGATGGCTGGATGATGTTCATGCAGTTACGGACAGTGCAGCCCCCGGCTGGTTCAAACGGCAACCCTGCGACGGTCGAACGGGTCGGGCGGATACGCGCGAGATTCTTTGCGAACGCCGGGGAGAAAGCAATGGAACAGGCGCGCGGATCTTCGCGCCCGCAGGACATGCTTCCGCGAATTCCTGCGTCGGCTGCGGACGTGGGCGTCCACGCTCCAATCCCTCACCCCGTGATCCGCCGATAAATCTCGCCCTCGTTCATCGTCGCGCGCTCGGGGCGGCCTTTGTAGCTGTAAACGAGCTGCTCGTGGTTGATGCCAAGCAAATGGAGAATCGTCGCGTGCAGGTCGTGGACGTGCAGCCGGTCCTCGACGGCATGCAGGCCGAACTCGTCCGTCGTGCCGATGACTTGGCCACCCTTCACCCCGCCCCCGGCCATCCACATCGTGAAGCCGGTCGGGTTGTGGTCGCGGCCGTTGCCCTTCTCGCTCATCGGCGTGCGGCCAAATTCGCCGCCCCAGATGACGAGCGTCGAGTCGAGCAGGCCGCGCGATTTCAAATCCTTGAGTAACCCGGCAACCGGCTGGTCAGTCTCGCGGAAGCGGTCACCGTGGTTCTTCTCGATGCCGCTATGCGCGTCCCACTTGCTGCCCGCTCCGCTGTAGAGTTGCACGAACCGCACGCCGCGCTCGACGAGCCGGCGCGAGAGCAGGCACATCCGGCCAAACGGCGCGGCCACGGAATCATCCATGCCGTAGAGCTTCTTCGTCGCCTCGGTTTCCTTCGAGAGGTCCACGGTCTCGGGGGCCTCGGCCTGCATGCGGAAGGCGAGTTCGTAGGCGGCGATGCGGGCATCAAGCTCCGACTGCTGCGGGCGCGCGGCGGCGTGCTGACGGTTGACGGTGTTGAGGAAGTCGAGCTTGGCGCGCTGCTGCTCGTCGCTGACGCCCTCGGGCGTGTTGAGATTTGCGATTGGCTCGTTGCCCGGCAGGATGCGCGTGCCCTGATAGACGGCGGGCATGAAGCCGGCGCCCCAATTGCGCGGGCCGTTCACGACGGTGCCGTTGTTGTCCTGCATCGCCACGAAGGCCGGGAGATTCTGGTTCAGCGTGCCCAGGCCGTAGCTCACCCACGCGCCGAGGGAGGGCCGGCCCGCGAGGATGGAGCCGGTGTTCATCTGGCAGACTCCGTTGGAGTGGACGATGCCGTTGGCCCAGCAGGACCGCAGCACGGCGATGTCGTCGGCGGACTCGGCGACGTGTTTGCACCAGTCGGAAATCCAGAGGCCGCCCTGGCCGTGTTGTTTCCACTGGCGCTGGTCGGGGAAAATGGGCGAGTTGTATTCGCCCATCGCGGTGATGAGGCCCTTGGTGAAGCTGGGCGGCAACGGCTTGCCGGCGTGCTTCTTCAAGGACTCTTTCGGGTCGAAGGTGTCGAGATGGCTCGGCCCGCCCTCCATGAAGAGGAAGATGACGCTCTTGGCCTTCGCCGCGTAATGACCGAGCCGGGGCGCGAGGGGCGAGTTGACGGGAGCCGTCGGCGCGGCGGTGAGCGGGTTCTCCGCGAGCAGCGAACTCAGCGCCACCGCGCCAAAACCCCCGCCGGTCCTGGTGAGGAAGTCGCGGCGGGAAAACGCCCAATTAACTTGGTTGCAGCCGTATTTCTTCATGGCACTCAGTCAATGTAAACAAACTCGTTCGCGTTGAGCAGCACGTGGCAGAGGTCGGCCACGGCGGCGGCGCGGGCGGAGGCGGTGGCTTTCGCCCCGGTGGGCTTGAGCTGGATGTCGTTGGCGTGCTTGGTGGCGTCCTTGAACGCGCTGGGCTTGGACTCGAACGGCCACAGGCCGACCGTCGCCTCAGTCACAGATGCCTCGGCCCCGAGCAGTAATTCCTCCTGCTTCAGAGCTCCGGTCGAGAAGCGCACGTCGTCGAGCATGCCGTCGAAGCCACCGCCCTTCCCGGCGCGACCACCGAGGTTGAGCGCGAGCGGATTCGTGAAACCGCCGGTGATTTTGTGCGGCACCTTGGCGACGGAGAGCGGTTCGTCGTCGTTGGACAAGTCCTTCACGTAGAAGACGACTTCGCCGGGCGTCGTCGCGGTGGCGAGCTTCACGGTGGCGGCGACGGCGTAGGGTTTGGCGAGCGCGAGGACTTGGTCGGAGAAGATGGCGTCCTCGCCGAAGCTGCCGTCCTGCTTCACGCCCATGATTTGGAGCACGAGCGTGCGGGGCTTCCGGCGCGAGCCATCGCCGGTGAGCGCAAAACCCCAGCCGGGCTTCTTGGAATCACCGCTCCACTTCGCGGCGATGGTGCGGACGGCGGCGGTGGCGTCCACCGTGCGCGCGAGGATGTTCGCCTCAATGGTGAAGTCACCGGTCGGGAAGCTCGGGCTATCGGGCACGGCAAGCGCGTCACCGCCCATGTCCGGCGAGACGACCGCCGCGACACCGTCGCGATAGGGCATCTTCTCGGCGGCAAAACCGCGGGCTTTGTCCTGGCTGCCCTTTGCACCGAGGCGCTGCTTCTGCTCGGTGAGGAATTGCAGCGCGGAGCTGCGCTCGATGGGTCGCGGCTCGCGGCTGAAGGCGAGCCGGTAAGCGGCGTTGACCATGTCCTCGTCGCTGCTGGGGTGCTCCTCCTCGAGCCGCTTCGCGAAGGCGCGGGCGTGGCGGAGCATCATTTGGCTGTTGAGGAGCAAAAGCGCCTGCGGCGGCGTGGTGGTGACGTTGCGCTGGGCGACGCTCTGGAACGGCTCGGCGAGGTCGAAGACGTTGAGGAGCGGATTGGGCGCGTTGCGGAGCCACTTGCTGTAAATCGAGCGACGCGGCGTGAGTTGGTCGGTGCCGGGGCCGCCGGCGGGTTCGAGCTTCAACTCGCCCGTGGCGGCGAGGACGGCATCGCGGATTTGCTCGGCCTCGAGGCGGCGGATGGGGAAGTGGGAGAGGAGGCGGTTGTCGGGGTCGAAGCGCTGGGCGCTGGCGAATTCCGAATTCGCAGAGGTTTGCCGATACGTCGCGCTCGTCACCATCAGCCGGTGCATCGCCTTCAAGCTCCAGCCGCTCTCCACGAACGTCGCGGCGAGCCAGTCCAGCAGCTCCGGGTGCGAGGGCTTTTCCCCGAGCTTGCCGAAGTCGCTGGCGTTGGCGGCGAGGCCGCGGCCGAAGTGGCCCTGCCAAAGCCGATTCACCATCACGCGGGCGGTGAGCGGGTTTTCGGGCGCGGTGAGCCAGCGCGCGAGTTCCCTGCGGCGGCCCGTCGAGTTCCGCAGCGCGGCGACTTGCACGTCCTTCGGGTCGAGCACGCTGAGATGGCCGGGGGCGATGGCTTCCTTGCTCTTGCCCTTGCTCAAGTAAGTCACGGGCGCAACCGGGCCCACGTCCGTGGCGCCGAAGAGCGGCGGGAGCGCCGCGGGCTTGAGCGAATCGAACTCTGTCAGCTTCTTGCGCAGCGCGATGAGGCGCTCCTTGGGCTCGCCCTTGAGTTTGGCGTCGAGCTTGTCGAACTCATACGTCACCTGCCGATAGGCCAGTTCGGCAATCTGGTGCTCGTAGGGCGTGCGCTCGGCGACGGGCTTGCTCATGTCCACACGGATGTCCTCGATGAACTTCTCAAGCGCGCCCGCGATCGCGTTCTTCTTCGCCTGTGCCAAGAGTTTCTCAATCTCCGCACGAATATCGGCAGTCGCAGTTTCCCACTTGGCGAGCTTCTCGTCGTGGGCGGCGCGCTCGGCGGGTGTGGCGACGACTAGGTCTTCGCGCGGCAGCAGCGGGGCGAAGAAGGCTTGGAAGCGGTAGTAATCCTTCTGGAGCAGCGGATCGAACTTGTGGTCGTGACAGCGCGCGCACTGGAGGCCGACGCCAAGGAAAACATCCGCGCTCGTGTCGGTGATGTCCTCGATGATGCGCTGCCACTGCCCGCGCACGTCGCGGTTATTGTATTCGTAGATGCCGGCCCGGAAATAGCCGGTGGCCACCAAGTGATCCGGGTTGCGGGCTTCGGGTTTGGCGTTGAAGTAGAGTTCGTCGCCGGCGAGTTGCTCGGTGATGAACTGGGCGTAGGGCTTGTCGGCGTTGAGCGACTTCACAACATAATCCCGGTAGCGCCACGCGTGCTGGCGGTAGTCGTCCGCCTTGTAGCCGTCGGACTCGGCGTAGCGGACGAGGTCGAGCCAGTGGCGCGCCCACTTCTCACCGTAGCGCGGGCTGGCGAGCAGTCGGTCCACGAGCTTCTCGTAGGCGGCGGCGGACTTGTCGGTGAGGAACTGGTCCAGCTCGAAGGGCGTCGGCGGCAGGCCGGTGAGGTCGAAGTGAACGCGGCGCGCGAGCGTGGCGCGGTCGGCCGCGGGGGAAGGCTTGAGTTGGGCGGCGGCGAGCTTCTGGAGGATGAACGCGTCGATGGGGTTGCTGCCCGCTGACTGCTGACCGCTGACCGCTGGAACCACCGGCTTCCGCACCGGCACAAACGCCCACCACTGCCGGTCTTGCTCGGTGATCTTCCCGCGCACGACTTGCTTCCCGCTCTCCGGCATCGGCGCGCCCAGCTTCACCCATTTTTCCAGCGCGGCGATTTGGTCGGAGCCGAGCTTCTTGTTCTTCGGCGGCATCTGGAGGTCCGCGTCGGTGTAGCGGATGGCTTTGATGAGCAGGCTTTTCTCCACGTCGCCCGGCACGACGGCGGGGCCGGTGTCGCCGCCCTTGAGGATGGCGGCGGTGGAATCCAGCGCGAGGCCGCCCTTGAACTTCTTCGCCTCATGGCTGTGGCACTCGAAGCACGCGCCCGCGAGGATGGGCTTCACCGTCTGCTCGTAGAACGCGAGGTCGGCGGCGGAGGGTTGGGGCGCGGCGGCATGGCTGGCGACGGTGGGGAAAAGCGCGGCGGCCAGCAGCGCGGTGGCGGAGAGTCGGAACAAGTTCATCGCGTTTAATTGACGGCGGCGACTATGCACCCGATTCGCAGAGAGTCAGCAGGCATTTCAAACTGCGCCTGCGCCACTTCGCGCTTCGCTCCCGTCTCGGCGTCTGCCACGGTGCGCGCGTGGGTATTTCGCCGAAAGAATTCGAGCAGTTGCAGAGCCGCGTGAGCAAGGCCAAACGAGGCGCGGCTCCCGCGCTGGCGGCCCCGGCCCCGGCCTCTGCCCGCGGGCACGAAGTCATCCTCGGCGTGGACCCTTCGCTGCGCGGCACAGGCTTTGGCGTGATACGGATCGCGAAGCCGCACCCGACCACGCTGGCGCAAGGGACCATCCTCTGTCCGGCGGGTTGGGATCGTTCGCGCTGCCTGGCGAAGATTTATGCGACCTTGCGCGACGTGATCCGCCAGCACCAGCCGACGGTGTGCATCGTGGAAGGGCTCTTCTTCGCGCAGAACTTGCAGACCGCGCTCATCATGGGCGAGGCGCGCGGGGCGGCGTTGGTCGCGATGGCGGAGGCGGGGCTGGAGATTTACGAGGTCGCACCGCGCAAGGTGAAGCAGGCCATTGTCGGCTACGGCGCGGCGCAAAAAATTGCGGTGGCGAAGATGGTGCAGCGCATGTTGCAACTCGCGGACTTGCCTGACCCGGACGCCGCCGACGCGCTGGCACTGGCGCTCACCCATGTGCAGAGCGCCGGCCGGTTTTCGCTGGCCGCACCCAAACGCGTCTGACACCGTTGGCCCATCCCGCATTTATCATTCCGCGTTTACCCCGGCCTTCCGCATTGCGCGTCCGCGCGTTCCTCCGCTACAACGGCGCAGCATGATTTCCTTTCTGCACGGCAAGCTGGTTGCGGCGTTGCCCACGCAAGTCACGGTGGATGTCCACGGCGTCGGCTACGATGTGCTCATCCCGCTGTCATCGTTCGACAAGCTTCCCGCGCCGGGCGGCGACGTGCGACTGCTCACACATCTCGCCATTCGCGAGGACGCCCATGTGCTCTATGGCTTCGCGACGGCGGCCGAGCGCGATCTCTTCCGCATGCTCATCAACACCGTCAGCGGCATCGGCCCGAAGATCGCGCTCAATGTTCTCAGCGGCATGAACCCGATCGCCTTCCGGGGCGCGGTGGCCAGCGGCGATGTAAAAGCGCTTTCCGCCATCTCCGGCGTGGGTCGCAAGACCGCCGAGCGCATCGTGGTCGAGCTGAAGGACAAGATCGGCGCGGCAGGCGCGTGGGAGGCGAGCAGCGCGGAACGCGCGTTGTCCGCCAGTGGCCAGCGGATCAACGACGCCGTGCTCGCGCTGATGGCGTTGGGCTTCAAGCAGCCCGAGGCGCACGAGACCGTCCGCGCCGCGCAGACGATGCTGGGCGAGCAGGCGACAGTGGAGGAACTGGTGCGGGCGGGGTTGAAGAAAGGTTGAAACTCTAATGGAAGCAACTGTCGTGTTCCGTGTTCCGTGTTGCGTGCTGGTCTCCGCACGCATTCGGCCTGAGTCACGGAACACGAAAGACGGAAGACGCCGCCAAAACCTGCCTTGAACCCGCCTGCCAAACCTTCTTCCTCCGGCCCCGTCGTTCCCCAGCGGGCGAAGTGGCACGGACTGCTGGCGGCACGACTGATCTGGCTGGTGTCGAGTTCCGTCGCGGCCACGCTCCGCTGGCGATGGCATGACGGAACCAACCTCTTCGAGAACGGTGGCAAGGAGCCGGTCATCTTCTGCCTGTGGCACAACCGGCTGGCGCTCTCGCTCATTCTCTTCCGGCGCTACGTGCAGGCACGGCAGCCGCAGCGCAAAATGGCCGCGCTCGTGAGCGCGAGCCGCGATGGCGGGATGCTGGCACGGGTGCTGGAGTTGTTCGACGTTGAGCCGGTGCGCGGATCGTCCAGCCGACGCGGGCCGCAGGCATTGCGCGAACTCGTCTCAGCGGGCGAGCGGGGCCGCGACCTTGCGATCACGCCCGACGGGCCACGCGGGCCGTGCTACGTGGTGCAGGAGGGGATCATCTCGCTCGCGCAGCTCACGGGCATGGCCATTGTCCCGGCGTCCTTTCACCTGAGCTGCAAGTGGCGGCTCAAGACGTGGGACCGCTTCCAAGTGCCGCTGCCCTTCGCGCGCTGCGAGGTGCAGCTCGGTCCGCCGGTGCGGATCCCGCGCGAGGCGAGTGATGAGGAACGGGAGCGGCTGCGCGCGGAGCTGGAGGCGCGGATGAGGGCGATTACACGGGATGAGTGAGATCACTCTGAACGCTGAAAAGCGCGCTCACCGGGGATCGAGCGCAAGGTTCAACTAGCCTCAATCGCGGGTTCGGAGGAGGGCTTCACACTGGCTCGCGACCTCGCCGGCCATGCGGTCCACTGTGAACAGTTCCGCCACCGCGCATCGCCCAGCCTCGCCCAACGACCGGAGTTGCGCCGGGGCCAGCAGGAGCCCCTCGATGGCTGACGCCAGCGCCGCCGCGTTCGCCTCGGCGATGAGCCCGCCGCCGGTGGCCGCGACCAGTTCAGGGAATGCCGCGTGACGTGGCTGCACCACGGGCACGCCCGCCGCCATCGCCTCGATGAGATACAGCCCGAAGCCTTCGCCGTAGAGCGCGGGCACGGAAAACACCGTGAGCGATCGCAGGAAACTCACCTTCTGCGCGCGCGTGAGGTTCGGATGAAACTCAACCTCGCCCAGACAGCCTGCGCGACGCAGATGTCCCTTGAGCTGCGCGACGAATGCCTCATCGCCCGGCCCGCACCCGCCGCCGACCTTGAGCTTGAGGTTTGGCACCGTCCCGCGCTGCTTGAGTTCGATGAACGTCTCGACCAGCAGGTCCAGCCCCTTCTCACGGCACATGCGGGCGAAGTAGCCGAGGGTGGGAGAACTCGGAACTCGGGATTCGGAACTCGGAGTTTCGGCGTAGCCTTCGAGGCTGATGCCGTTGAACACGACCTTCACCTTCTCCGCCGGTAGTTCGAGCCGCCGCGCCATCGTGTCGGCGAAGTAGCGGCTCGGGGCGAGGAACAGGTCGCAGTCGCGGCAACGCTCGGCCAGCAGTGCCCAGACCCGCTCGCGCAACGAGCTGGGCATGGAGTCGAGGTAAGCGTCCTCGCCCTGAAGATTGCAGATGACCTTGCAGCCCAGCTCGGCCTTGAGCCTGCGCGTGAAGCCGACGAGCAGCGCGTTCGAGAGCAGGACCACGTCGGGGCGCGGCTGGGTTTTCAACCACGCGAGCAACTCGTCGAGTTCGCGCGCCTGGTTGCCCTCCTCGCCGCGCAGCATCGAGAGCGTGAGTTCCCCCACGTCCGCCGCGCGGGTCTTGGCGGCACGACCGGCGGCAAGTTTCAGCAGGATGGGCGAATCCAGCAGGCTGTGCAGCCACTGCGGCGCGCGGCGGAAGCACGCGGACTGCTGCTGGAGATAGACGTTGATGCCGCCGAAGAAGGTCGGCGTCCCGGCGCTCTGGTTCTCCTCGTCCAGCGTCATCGGCAAGTAGAGCGGCACCATGAGCACCTCGTGCCCGCCCCGCCGCAGCGCGGCGACGAGCGCGTTGTCGCGGAAACAATTCCCACAATACATCCCGCCCGCGCCGGGGGTGATTTGGACCAAGTTCATGGGCAACGTTCAACCACGCATGGAGCAGGGAGGAAACACTCCTCAAGGTTTTGCTGCAGCCGGGCCGGCGGCCTTCAGGCTGAAGTCGTCGTAATGCACATCCACTGGGTTGGTCGTCAGGCTGACGAGCGTTTTGTGATCGTGCCCGATGCCCTCGGACTTGAACGTGCCGGCCACTTTGCCGTCGAGGCTCACTTCGACACCGTCGCCCTTGGTGCGGATCACCAGCGTGTGCCATTCCTGAAGCGCGAGCTTCACGGGGAGCTTGGTGTTCTTGGTGGCGAGCATCGCCTTGTCCTCGGTGGTGAGCGCGATGGGTGTCGCCTTCTTCTTCGCGTAGATGTCGTTGCGGAAGTTGCCGGTCTTGGCATCGGCGATGGTCAGCGCCGTCGTGCTGACGGACACGCTGCAAATGTGACCGGCGTGCGAGCCTTTGTAATCCTTGTCATCCAGCCACACGTTGAAACCCTTTGCCTTCTCGCTGACGAAGCGAAATTTCACCGACACCTCAAGATCGCGCTCGGCGGGGAAGCGGATGTTGTCCACCGCGGAGTGGTCGGAGCTCTCCGGCGTGATGCCGACGAGGACGCCGTCCTTCACCACGCTGCCGCTCTTGTAATGCCCCCAGCGCGGCCCGAAGCCGCTGCCGGAAAAGTCGTCCGCGAAGATCGTGCGGCTGTAATAGCCCGCCGGTTCGCCGGCAGACGCGACGGCGGTGGTGAGAGAGACGAGGACGAGGACGATGGATGATTTCATTGGGAGGAGGTTTAGCTGGCGCAACTCACGATGCGGCGATTCTGCGTGCGAAAGCCCCGCTCCGCAAGCCAGCGCGACGACGCAGCGGATGGTCAAGGGCGAGCCTCGGAAGCCACCTCAGCGAATTGAAATCACGCAGTGAGGCCGGGCCGCGAAAGCACCTGGATGGGCGAGCCGACTTCGATTTCGCCCGCCTCGATGACGCGCCAGTAGATGCCGCGCAGGTTGAGGTGACGGGTGGGCTTGGCGTTTACGAACCGCAGCGCGGCATTGCCAAACCGCGCGTTGAACTTGCTGCAGCCATCGTGCGGCATTGGCGTGACTTCCACCACGGCTCCGCCCACGCGCAGCCGCGAGCCGATGGGGAGATTCTCCGCCGAGAGGTCCAGGTCCACGAAGAGATTGTCACCAAACAGCGCGAGCGACTGGCCATGGGCGATCAGCCCGGCCACGTCGAGGCTCATCACCGTGAGCTGCGCTGTGGGGTCGGGCGAAGGCTTGCGGCTCCAATTATCGCCGGGCAGCCCTTCCTCTGGGGAGAGCCGCACCTCACGCAAAACTTCCCGCGCTTCCTTGGATGGCCGACGAACGATGAACGCCAGCCTACCGGAGTCCCTCGAAGCCGGTGGCAGCGTGATCAGGCCAGCCTCCAGTTCCGCCAATGACCGGTGCAGCGCGGATGCGCCGTGCGCGGTTTCAATGCGTGTGCTGATTTCGCTCATGTCGAGTGATGACAACGTAAAGCGTAAACCGAAGTGTGTAAATCCTTTGACCGGAAGTGCATTGGCTTCACTCAGCGTTGAAGGCAATAGGTGCAGGGCCGTTCACGGAGCCGGAACGTCGCGGTTGAAAGGCCCGCCCACTCCGTCGCGTAGTGAGGCGGGCAGGATTCCCCTCTCAGCTCAAGCACGCGTGATTCGGTAGCTCGCGCGCTTCGCGTCGAACAGCTCTGGCTTGAGCTTTGTGCCCAAGCCAGGGGCTTCCGGCGGCAGCGCGAAGCCTTGCTCGATCACCACGTTCGTTTCGATGAGCGAGCTGTAGAAGGTGCGGATGTGTGCGCGGACGCTTTCCTGGAAGGTGACGTTCGGCACCGCCGTGGCGACGTGCAGGCCGGCGAAGAGGGTGAGCGGGCCGGTGCAGTCGTGCATGGTGGCGGGGATGTTGTAGGTCTGCGCCAGCTCGGCCAGCCGCCGCGTCTCGCTGATGCCGCCCACCCACGTCGGGTCAATCATCACGTAGTCCACGGCGTGGCGCTCCAGCACGAGCCGGTAGTCTTCACGGCTCGTGAGCATCTCGCTCACGGCGATGGGCAGGCGTGCCTTGTCGCGGAAGTCGGCGAGCGTGTCGGCGTTGTCCACGCGCATCACGTCTTCGAGCCAGAGCGGGCGCAGGTCGCGCATGGCTTCGGCGATGCGCAGCGCGGCGGGGAGTTGGAAGAAGCCGTGGCCATCGAGGAGGATTTCAATCTTGTCACCGACGCGCTTGCGGGCTTCTTCCATGGGCTTCACGCACGCCTTCACGGCGGACCACGGGAGGAAGTTCCCGCCGTGTTCGTGGAACGCGCGGTCGAAGGTCCAGAACTTCATGGCGCAATAGCCCTCGGCGACGAGTTCCTCGGCGAGGTCGCCAGCGGCGTAGTTGGAAGCCCAGTTGTCTTCCAGCGGGCCGGGCTTGCCCACGTCGCCGTGGCCGGGCCAGCCCTGGTCGCGACCCGCGCCGAGGCGTCGCCCGTAAGTGGGGCCGCCGGAGCTGTTGTAGACGCGGACCTTGTCGCGGGCTTTGCCGCCGAGAAGTTGCCAGATGGGCCGGCCGCAGACCTGCCCGAGGATGTCCCAGAGCGCGAGGTCAATGGCGCTGATGGCGCGCAGCTCCGTGCCACGCGACCCGAACGCGCTCGCCCGCTCGTAGAGGAAGCGCCAGTGGTTCTCGATGGAGAGCGGGTCCGCGCCGAGGAGTCGGCGGCCCATCCAATCATGGATCATCGCGGCCACCGCGTGCGGCACGTAGTAAGTCTCGCCGTGCCCGATGATGCCCGCGTCCGTGTGGATGCGCAGCAGCAGCAGGCCGGGCATGATGTCGTCGGGGATCACCGTCTCGAGGGCGGTGATCTTGATGCCCGAGCTGTTCGGCACGGGCTTGGGTGCGGGGGAGATGGTGGCGGCGATGCGCCGGGACTTGGCTGGCTTCTTCATGTCGGTGCGCAATTCACTCCACTCCAAGGCAGCCGCGCAAATGAAAAGTCCTGCCGACGGGGCGGAGAAACCCCTTGTCAGGCGTCGCCCTGCCGCTACTGTCCGCCCCGCCTGAACGCCGTGAGTGCGGCTGGTTCATTAAGGCTGAGAAATGTCGGTCAACAACGCAACCTAACCTTCAACCTCCGTTGCCCTGCAACGTCGGTCGTTAGGCAATGGATTCTTCGCCGGGCCTTCGCCCGCCTAGTCTCCCGCAGTCACACACAGTAAGTATGCTAACCATGGAAGAGGCCATGCGCGCGAGCTCCAAACGCTTTGCCGCAGGTCAAATTGTCAAAGGTATCATCCTCGAAGTCCGCAACAAGGAAGTCCTCGTGGACATCGGCTACAAGTCCGAGGGCGTCGTCTCCCGAGGCGAGTTCCTGGACCCCGAGGCCCTCAAGGTCGGCGGCGAGATAGATGTCCTCATCGAGAAACTCGAGGACAAGGAGGGCATGGTCATCCTCTCCCACGAGCAGGCCGAGTTCCGCCAGAACTGGGACCGCATCAAGACCATCTGCCAAGAGGGCGGCACCATCTCCGGCAAGGTCAAAGCCGTCGTCAAAGGCGGACTCATCGTCAACATCGGCGTCGAGGCCTTCCTGCCCGCGTCGCAGATTGACATCATCCCGCCCAAGAACGTCGCCGTCATGGTCGGCAACATCTATGACTTCAAGGTCGTCAAGATCAACGAGGACCGCCGCAACATCGTCCTCTCCCGCCGCGAACTGATCGAGGCCGAACGTGCTGGCCGCCGCGCCAAGCTCTTCGCCGAGATGACGCCGGGCGACATCCGCAAGGGCACTGTCAAGAACCTCACCGACTTCGGTGCGTTCATTGACCTCAACGGCCTCGACGGCCTGCTGCACATCACCGACATGAGCTGGGGTCGCATCGGCCACCCGAGCGAGATCCTCAAGGTCGGCCAGGAAATTGACGTGGTTGTGCTCGACGTGAACAAGGAAAAGGAACGCGTCAGCCTCGGCCTCAAGCAGAAGCTCGCCAACCCGTGGGAAGCCATCGAGGGCAAGTTCCCCGTCGGCACCAAGGTCAAGGGCAAGGTCGTCAACCTCGTCGCCTACGGCGCGTTCATCGAGCTCGAGCCCGGCGTCGAAGGCCTCGTCCACGTCACCGAACTGTCCTGGACCAAGCGCATCGCCAAACCTTCCGACGTGCTCAAGCCCGGCCAGGAAGTCGAAGCCATTGTGCTCGGCATCAACCGCGACGAGCAGAAAATCTCGCTCGGTATCCGCCAGCTCGAATCCAACCCGTGGGAAGCCGCACAGGCCAAGTATCCTCCCGGCACCAAGATCAAGGGCAAGGTCCGCAACCTCACCAGCTACGGTGCCTTCGTCGAACTCGAAGAGGGTCTCGACGGCATGGTGCACGTGTCCGACATCTCGTGGACGCGCAAGATCAACCACCCCTCCGAAGTCTTCCAGAAGAACGACGAGGTCGAGGCAGTCGTGCTCGAGATCGACAAGGCCAACCAGCGCATTTCGCTGGGCATGAAACAGCTCGGCACCGACCCGTGGTCGGCCATTGACCAGCTCTACAAGGTCGGCGACCTCGTCACCGGCAAGGTCAGCAAACTCGCCAGCTTCGGCGCGTTCATCGGCCTGGCCCACGACATTGATGGCCTCGTGCACATCAGCCAGATCAGCGAAGAGCGTGTGGATAAGATCAAGAACGTGCTCAACCTCGGTCAGGAAGTCACCGCGCGCGTCGTGAAGATCGACCGTGCCGAGCGCCGCATCGGTCTGTCCATCAAGGCCGCGAACTACAGCCCCGAGCAGCTCAAGGAAGAGCAGAAGATCCTCGACGCGCTCAAGCCCGGCGACGACCTCGTGGCGCTTCAGCACGCGTTCGACGCCGCCGAAGACCGCTGAGGCGCGTCTCCCGCAAAGCCCGATTCACACCGGCAGGCCAGCGATGGCCTGCCGGTTTTTTTTGTGGAGCGCGGACGCCCACGTCCGCAGCCGCGCTCCTAGCGTGCCTTTCCACCCGCCAGCACCTTTATCAACGCGCTGTTGTCCAGTGCGCCCAGCCCGGCACGCTCGGCGGCTTCGAGGAGTTGCCGGTGGACGTGGGTGAAGGGGAGTTTGAACTGCGCGGCGCGCGCGGCCCGCACCATCAACCTCACGTCCTTCAAGTGCTGCGCGAGCCGGGCCTGCGGCGTGAAGTCCTCCCTCACCATCTTCTCGCCCTTCGTGTCCATGATGGCCGAGTAAGCCTTGCTCGCCAGCAACACCTCCAGCGCGGCGCGGCGGGTGAAGCCCAGTTTTTCAGCGAAGCACAGCCCCTCCGCCAGCACGGCGCGGTTCAGGCCCAGCACGAGATTCGTCACCAGCTTCATCCGCGCGCCACTCCCGGCGGGGCCGACATGGCGCACGCGGGACGTGAGCACCCGCAGCAGCCCGCGCGTGGCGGCGAACGCGTCCGCGTCCCCACCCACCATCGTCAACACCTCGTCGCCCGCCGCGACTTGCTCGCTGTTGCCGGAGATCGTCGTGTCGAGGTAGTGGACGCCGAGTGCGGCGAGTCGGCGGTGGATGGCCACGGTCTGCTCCGGCTCGCCGGTGGTGGTGTCGAGGAGGAGCTGGCCGGGCCGCAACGCGTGCCGGGCTTCGCGCAAAACCAATTTTGTCTCGCGCAGGGTGGGCAGGCTCAACAGCACGCGGTCACAAAGCGCGAAGACAGCCGCGTTGCCCCGCGCGAGTTCCACGCCCAGTTTCCGCGCCCGCCGACGACACGCGGTCGCGAGGTCGTAACCGATGACTTCCCAGCCCGCCGCCCGCAGCCGCTGCGCGAAGGCGGCGCCCATCAAGCCAAGGCCGATGAGGCCGACGCGTTTGACTCGGGGAGTGCGGGCAGGTTGTTTCATGGCAGGAGCGGTGGGTCAGCGCTTGGCAGTGGGCGGAAACTCATCGCGATACCGGGCGCGACGCTCGGCCACGGTCTCGATGTAGCGGCGCGTGCCGGGGAAAGTCATCTGCGCGAGGAACTGCTGGCTGTTCGTGGCCGCTGCGCCTTGATTCCAGCGCAGAACATTCCCGCGACCGGCGTTGTAGTCGGCCAGCGCGTAGGGCACGGGGTCGTCGGCTTGCGGATAACGGCGCAACAGCTTCGCGAGATACCACGCGCCGGCGAGCGTGTTCGAGCCGGGGTCGCGGATGTGTTCGTGCTGAAAACCGGCGATGCGTTCCGCCTCGGCCCACTCGCGCGCGGCTGGCTCGCGGATTTGCATCAGGCCGATTTCGCCGGCCTTGCCGCGCACCTCTGGGTCGAACCGGCTCTCGCGCCACACAACAGCCTTCACTAGCGCGGCATCCACTCCGTAGCGCGCAGCCGCGGCGCGGATGACCTCGTCCTGACTGTGCTCGCGGCGGTAGCGGTAATAGAGCCAGCCACCGACGGCATCCGCGATGATGACGAGGACGACGATGGGCAGCCACTTGCGCCGCCGCGTTCCGCGTGTGCCTTCATCGCTCGCCATGCGCGAGGATGGTAGCGGGCCTGCGGCGGAGCGGGAGTAAGAATCGTCGGTTAAGCCAGCAGTTCGCCAATTGCCTTGCCCGGGCGCACGAACTGCGGCCGCCCGCCGCTGTCCATCACCATCTGTTCCTCCGGCACACCGAGCAGGTGATAGACCGTGGCGATGAGGTCGCGCGGCGCGACGGGACTTTCCGCCGGGAAGGCCGCCTGTTTGTCGCTCTTGCCGTAGGCGAAGCCGCCCTTCACGCCCGCGCCCGCCAGCACGCTCGTGAAGCAGCCGCCCCAGTGGTCGCGCCCGTCCTTGCCCGCGCCGGCGTCGCTGCTGCGCTGGCCCACGCGCGGCGTGCGCCCGAACTCACCCGTCCAAATGACCAGCGTGTCCTCCAGCATCCCGCGCTCCTGCAAGTCATCGAGCAGCGCGGTGAAGGCGAGGTCCGCCACGGGCATGAGCCGCGTCTTGAGGTCCACGAAGTTCCGGCTGTGCGTGTCCCAATACACGCTCACGTTCTTGATGCCGTCGTTCGGCCAGAAGACCGTCACCAGCGGCACGCCGCGCTCGACGAGCCGGCGCGCTTGCAACACCGATTGCCCGTGCGGATTCATACCGTAGCGTTCGCGCACCTTCAGCGGCTCCTCGCCCAAGTTGAACGCCCCGCGCTGCGTCGCGGCGGACGTGAGCAGCTCAAATGCACGGCGATGATTCAAGTCCTGCGCGGCGAAGTTCGGACTGAACCCATCGAGCCGCCGGTCAAGCTGGCCGAGCAGTTCGCGCCGCCGGTCGAGGCGCTCGACGGAAATCTCCGGGTGCAAGGTCGTCTCCGCCACGCGGTAGTCCGCCCGGCTGGGGTCGGCGTCAATCGTCAGCGGATCGTGCAGCGGGCCGAGCCAGCCAGCGAACTGCCCCTGGCTTTCCTCGACGAAGCGCGGCACGTCGCCCTCCACCTTGGGCCGCATCGAGACGAATGGCGGCAGCGCGCCCTGCCCCCGCCCGAGGTTCGAGAGCACGGAGCCGAAGTGCGGCCACTGCGCGCGCTTGTCAGTGGTGCGCGGCGGCGGCTCGCCAGTGAGCAGGTAGTGCGTCGCCGTCGTGTGGTCGCCGTTGTCGTGCGTCATCGAGCGCACGAGACAGAGGCGGTCCATGCGTTGCGCGAGCCGGGGAAAGTGCTCGCAGATGCGCAGCCCGGGGACGTTCGTGGCAATCTCGTTGAACTCCCCGCGCACCTCGCGTGGCGCGTCGGGCTTTAAGTCCCACGTGTCCTGATGCGCCGGCCCGCCCCACATGAAGAGCAGGATGCAGCGCTTGGCCCGCCCAAAACTCCGCGCCGACACCGCCTGCGCGCTGGCCCGGCCGCGCAGCACGTCCGCAAAGGAAAGCCCGAACAACCCCAGCGCCCCCGCGCGCACCAACTCGCGCCGCGTCATGCGCCAGGGCTGGATGAGTTTGGGGGCGGAGTCGGGCACGGTGGTTCTGACGGCTTCGGGGGCGGAGAGTAGTCAGTATTCAGTGGGTGCTTCGCACGCTTCAGGCTGACTGAACACTGAACACTTTCCCCGCCTTCACTTTGCCAAGTGGCACGCCGCGAAATGCGCTGGCGAGATTTCGCGCAACGCCGGCACTTCGGTCTTGCAGCGCGCCTCGGCCACCGGACAGCGCGGGTGGAAGGGGCAGCCGCTGGGCGGGTTGATGGGCGAGGGCACGTCGCCGGGCAGCACGATGCGCTGGCGCTTCGAGTCCGGGTCCACCACGGGCACGGCGGAGAGCAGCGCCTGCGTGTAGGGATGCTTCGGCGTGTTGATGATGGCCTTCGACACGGCGCTTTCCACGACCTTGCCGAGATACATCACCACGACGCGATGGCTGATGTGCTCCACCACGGCGAGGTCGTGCGCGATGAAGAGGTAGGCCAGCCCGTGCTCGCGCTGGAGGTCTTGCAGGAGGTTGATGATTTGCGCCTGCACGGAGACATCGAGCGCGCTGACCGGCTCGTCGCAGACAATCAACTTCGGCTCCACCGCCAGCGCGCGGGCGATGCCGATGCGCTGCCGCTGGCCGCCGCTGAACTCGTGCGGGTAACGCTGCGCGTGCTGCGGGTCCAGGCCCACGTCCTTGAGCAACCGCCCGATGCGCTCCGTGCGGGCCTGCTCGTCCGCGACGAGGTGGTGGATGTCCAGCGCCTCGCCGATGATTTGGCCGACGGTCATGCGCGGGTTCAACGAGCCGACGGGGTCTTGGAAAATCATCTGGAACCGCCGCCGCCGCTCGCGCAACGCCGCGCCCTCCAGCGTGGTGATGTCCTCGCCCTCGAAGGTGACGCTGCCAGCGGTTGGCTCGAGCAGGCGGATGATGGCGCGGCCCAGCGTGGTCTTGCCGCAGCCGCTCTCGCCCACGAGGCCGACGGTCTCGCCCGGCGCGACGGTGAGGCTCACGTCATCCACGGCCTTCACCCACGCGTTCACGCGGCTGAAGACGCCGTGCTTGACCGGGAAGTGGACTTTGAGATTGCGGACTTCGAGGAGTGGCATGCGCAGCAGAGTTGAGCGGCAAAGTTCCTCCCGGTCAAATCCGCTTGTGGCGGAAGGTCTCTTCGCCCGACACCGTGGCTTCCGCGCTCGCAACTTTTGCACCGGGCTGGTTAAGTATCGCCCAGTCACATGGCTCAATTTAGCTACAAGGCCCGCAAGCGTTCCGGCGAAACGGTCAGCGGCCTCATCGAAGTCAACGACCGCAGCGCGGCGCTCGCGCAGATCGATCGCATGGGTTTGTTCCCCGTCGCCGTCGAGGCGGCCAAGGGCGGGGTTGCGGTCACGCCGGGCAAGGCCGGGGTTTCCATCTCGCTGACGAAGTTTCTTCCGCCCGCGCTGCGCGAGATCGCGCTGCGCCCGCGCCAGCCGAGCATGCAGGAGTTGGCGACGTTCACGCAGCAGTTCGCCAACCTGCTCAAGGCCGGAATGCCCCTCACCACGGCGCTCAACAGCATGGCTTACCTCGGCTCCAAGGGCATTCCCACCGAGGTGAGCAAGCAGCTCCGGCAGGATGTGACCGAGGGTCGCAGCCTCTCCGACGCGATGGCCAAGCAGCCCGTCGTCTTCGCGGACATGTATGTGAACATGGTCCGCGCCGGCGAGCAGAGCGGCTCGCTCCAGGACGTGCTGCGGCGGCTTGCGGAACATTATGAGCGCTTCGCCGAGGTGCGCTCGAGGGTGCAGTCCGCGCTCATCTATCCGGTCATCGTCATGCTCGTGGGCTTCGGGATGGTCATCGTCTTCATCGTCTTCATCCTGCCCACGTTCCTGTCGCTCTTCACAGGCATGAATGCTCAGTTGCCGCTCTCCACGCAGTTGCTCATCGGTATCAGCGACTTTCTCCGCAACCCGCTCTACCTGCTCACCATGGCGCTGGTCGGAGTCGCGGGGTCCATTGTCTATATCCGCTTTCGCGCCAGCGAGGTGGGGCGACGCGTCCTCGACCGCTGGAAGCTCAAGCTGCCGATCTTCGGAAAAGTGATGCGGCTCTACCTCTTCGGCCAGTTCGCGCGCACGCTGGGCACGCTCATGCAGAACGGCGTCTCCGTCCTGACCGCGCTGAAGATCACTGAGCAGGTGCTGCCCAACGTCGTGCTCAAGGAAGCCATCGCCAAGACGCGCGAGGCCGTGACCGACGGCAAAACCCTCGCCCAGCCGCTCGCGCGCAGCCAGGTCTTCCCGCAACTGATGATTGACCTCATCCGCATCGGCGAGGAGACGGGCGATGTGCCCGGCGCGCTGCGCAACGTGGCGGAAACCTACGAGAACGATCTGAACATCACGTTGCGCGTGATGATGAACCTCATCGAGCCGGTGATGATCATCGGCATCGCCCTCGTGGTGGTGTTCCTGCTCATGAGCGTGCTCCAGGCGATGTTCATGATCACCTCGAGCATCGGCGAGAGCTTTGGCAGACGATGAAAGTGGCACGTGACAAGTGCCGAGGGACAGGGGACGCGGCGCGCCCTCTAGCACCTTTCACCTTTCACCTTTCACCTGCTTTCACCCTCATCGAGATCATGATCGTCGTGGGCATCATCGCGATCCTCATGACCATCGCCATCCCCGCTTTCGTTTCCGCGCAGAACAAGACCCCGATGCGCAACGCGCTCCAAGGCGTGATGGAAGCCTGCGCCACCGCCCGCGCACAGGCCATCCTGCGCGGGAGCATCGTGGAGCTCCACATCCGCCCGCAGGACTACACCTTCGAGGTCGCGCCCACCGGCCAGCGCGAGGGTTCCGGTCGCGGAGTCGACGCGCGGCCTGAGCCGAAAGCCGGCGAGGGCCACGGCGTCTTCACCCTTAAACTACCGGAGGAGGTCGGCATCGAGGAGCTCGCGGTGAACTTCCAACTGCTCAAGGACGCCGAGGCCGTCGCCGTGCGCTTTCACGCCAACGGCACCAGCGACGAATTCACTTTGGTGCTGCGCTCGCTCTACAACGAGCTGCGAAAAATCACCCTCGACCCCGTCACCGGCAAGGCCGACTACGACGTGCTGCGATGAAGCTCCCGAAGCCAGAAGTCAGAAGCCAGAAGTCAGTGGGCGCGTCGCGGCCGCTGTCCGCCTTCACTTTGCTGGAGGTCATGATCGCCATGGGCATCTTCTTCATGTTCATCTTCGCGATTCTGGAGCTGGTCTCCACGAACTTGCGCCACGTCCAGCGCCTCCAGAAACCGACCGTGGACATCGGCAGCCTCGCCTCCGAGCTGTCGCTCACGAACAAGCTCGAGGAGGGCGGTGATTCCGGAAACTTCGGCAGTCTTTACCCCGGCGTCTCGTGGTCGCGCGAAATCAAGATCGTCGGCACCAACGGGCTTTTCCAAGTGGACTTCACCGTGCTGGATGGATCCGCGGGCGGGCGCCAACTGGTGCAAAGCACGCTGTCCATCTTCCTCTACCGGCCGGAGTCAACGATGGGCATCAGCTCCGGCCTGCGCCTATGAGACTCGCACGTGACAAGTGGCGAACAGCAGTCAGCACTCAGCACTCAGCCGTCAGCGCGTGCGGCGTGGCCGACGCCCGTCCGGCCACCGCGCCACCCCTTTCAACTCTCAACTCTCGACTTTCAACTGCCTTCACCCTCATCGAAGTCCTCCTCGCCATCGGCATCCTCGCGCTGGTGATGACGGCGATTTACGCGAGCTGGGCGGCGGTGTTGCGCGGGGCGAAGATCGGCAACGCGGCGGCGGACGAGGTGCAGCGGATGCGCATCGCGCGGCAGGCGCTGGAGCAATCGCTCGCCTCCGCCGTGCTCTATGCCAGCAACCCGCGCTACTACTCCTTCATCGCGGACACCACGGACGAGAAGTTCGCGCTACTCAGTTTCGTCGCACATCTGCCGCCGGACTTTCCCGGCAGCGGGATGTTTCCGAACCAGCCGCTGCGCCGCGTGACCTTCGCGGTCGAGCCCGGCACGAACAGCGGTCCGCCTGCGTTGCTGCTGCGCCAAACTTCGATCCTCACGCCGACCAACTCACCCATCGAGGAATCCTACACGCTCACGCTCTCGCGGAACCTCGCGGTCTTCGGCGTGGAGTTCTGGAGCACGAACCTGAACGACTGGGATGTGGAGTGGCTGCCGACCAACCAAGTGCCCAAGATGCTGCGCGTGACACTCGGTTTCGGCGGCGACCGGAGGGCGGGGGCTGCGCCCGCCATTGTTGTCAGCAGCGTGATTTCACCCGGCGGGCAAGGCGTGCCGAACGGCTTGCAGGGCAACCAGCCGGCTGCGCCCACCGTCCTTGCGCCTCCCACGGGCAGGCCGGGCAAATTCTGACGCACACATGAAACTCCGTCCCATGCCCCGTGCCGGCGACTTGCAGTCGCCGTCCTTGCCGTGCGGAAGCACTGGCACGGGCTGCACGCGGCGCTCCGGCATCGCCCTCATCATGGTGATGTTGGTCATCCTCGTGCTGGCGGTGCTGGCCGGCGGATTCGCCTACTCGGTGAAGGTGGAAGTAACGCTCGCCCGCAACGCCTCGCACGATCAGGACTTCGAGTGGCTGGGCCGCTCGGGCGTGGAGCTGGCGCGGTTCGTCCTCGCGCAGCAAATCCCCAACGAGCCTTACGATGCGTTGAATCAGAAGTGGGCCGGCGGGCCGGCGGGCACGAACGAGGCGCTGGCCAGTGTCTCGCTCACCGACGTGCGGCTCGGCCCGGGCACGCTCAACGTCAAGATCGTGGACTGCGAGCGGAAGCTGAACATCAACATCGCCGACCCGAGCCGCCTGACGCGTGCCTTGCACCTGTGCGGCGTGGACGCGACCGAGGCCGGCCAGATTTCAGATTCGATTCAGGACTGGATTGATCGGGACGATCAGCCGCGCCTCAGCGGGGCGGAGAGCGATTTTTACCTCAGCCTCAGCCCGCCGTATCAGGCGAAGAACGGTCCGCTCGACGACTTGAGCGAGCTGATGCTCATCCGCGGCGTCGTCCCGGAGATGTTCACCGGCACGGACCTGAGCCAGATCGACGTGCCGCGCAGCGTGACCGGGCGCGCGCTGGCGGTGAACAAATACACCGGCCCGATCTACACCAACGCACTGCGGGACATCTTCACGACCACCTCCGTGCGCGCCGTGAATATCAACACCGCCTCGGCGCTGGTGTTGCAAACGGTCCTCGGCGTGGACGGGGCGGCCGCGCAAGCCATCGTGATGTATCGCGCGGGACTGGACGGACAGGAAGGCACTGAGGACGACGCCCCCTTCCGCATGCCCGCGCAAATAGCGAGCGTGGCGGCGGTGCCACAGCCAGTTCTTCAGGCACTCGGCCAGTTCCTTGCGGTCCGCAGCACCGTCTTCGAGGTGGAGGTGACGGTGGACATCGGCGGACAGAAGCGGACGATGGTGGCGCTGGTTTCCCGCGCGAACCAACGCGATGTGCGGACGCTCTTCACTCACTGGAAGTGAGCTGCGAGCAGGCGGGCGGGATTGCCACAAAGAGCCGCAAAAGGAACACTTCGCCCGTGCCGCGAACTGCGGTCACTTCGCCTTGTTCTTCTTTTTCGCACCGCCTTGGCTAGGGAACCACGACGGCTCGGCGTTGCCCTTGTTCCACTCCGTCCAGGCGGCAGCAAGTTGCTTGAACTTCTCCGGCTCCTTCTTCGCTATCCGACGCAGCGAAGTTCAGGGGGCGTATTTCTTCGCGGGGTCGTAGTTCTTGCCGCCGATGGGCGGCGGCGGGCTGGGCGGCGGGGTGACGCCGTTCGCGCGCATGACCTTCTCGATGGCCGCGCTCGTCTCGGCGATGGGCTTGAAGTTGCCGGGACGAAAACCCTGCGCGATGAGCAACGGCGTCCAGCCGGCTTTGTTCTTCGTGTTCCAAAGCGAAATCTTCGCGCCTTTCGCGGCGAGCAGTTCGACCATCTTCGGCAGGCTCTTGTAGGCCGCGCCGTGCATCGCGGTCTCGCCGTTGGCGTCCACGGTGTTCATGTCCGCGCCGAGCTTGATGAGATACTCGACGGCGGCGACACACTCTGGTTCCGTGCCGGCTTCCTCGGTCGGAGCGTGGCAGCCAAGTCCGGCGGCGGCCATCAGCGGCGTGGCGCCGTCCTTGTTTGGCAAGCGCGGGTCGGCACCCAACTCCACGAGCAGCTTCATCAGGGGCAAATCCGCCGTCTTCGCTGCGAGGAGAAAGGGCGTCGCGCCGACGGTGCTGAGTTTGCCACGACCGGAGGTGCCCCGAGTCAACCGCGCGTTCACATCCGCGCCGTGCTTCACCAGCGCGCGCACAAACTGGTCCCACGTCACGCTGCCCGAGCCGTCGGGTGGCGGTTGGCCGGAGTCGTCATCCCCGCGATTGGGTTTGCGGACCGAGGTGAGCAGATGCAACGGCGTCAAGCCGGAGCGATGGTCGTTCGCGTTCGCACCGACCTTGAGCAACTCGACCGCGAGTTCGTAATGCGCATTCTCGACCGCGAGCAGCAGCGCGCTCGTGCCGTTCGACGGCAAGCGGCCGCCGCCGCGTTCGGTCTCAATGGGGTCGTTCACGTCCACGCCGGCCGTGAGCAATGCGCGGACGACCGGGATGCGTCCCTCTCGCGTGGCGAAGTGCAGAGGGGTGAATCCGGATTTCACGCGTGCGAGCTTGTCGGCGCCGGACTTGAGGAGCAACTCGACAACTTCCGCGTGGCCATCAGCGGCTGCCCACATGAGCGCGGTCTGGCCCTTGCGGTCCTTCGCGTCCACGACGGCTCCGCGCGCGAGCAAGGCCTTCACGGGTCCGGTGCGCCCGGTGCGCGCAGCAGTCATCAACGCCGTCTCGCCACCGGGCAACGCAGCGTTCGCGTCCGCGCCCGCAGCGAGGAGCGCGGTGACCATGGCCTCGTCGCCGTTGACGCACGCGAGCGCGAGCGGTGCGACGCCAAAGTGGTTCGTGGCCTTCGCGTCCGCCCCGGCGGCGAGGAGCAATTTCGCGGTCACAGCGTGGTTGTGATACGCGGCCCAGTGGAGCGCCGTGGTGCCATCGGGTTGGGAAGATTGCGCGGCAGTTTTCGCGTTCAGAAGTTGATGGACGCGCGGCCAGTCAGCGCGCTCGGCGGCGTCCGCCAGTGATAAAGGCGCACCGTGCGTAGTCAGCGCGATTGCGAGGAAGCAGAGCGTCACCGCTTGTCGGCCAATTCTCCGGAGTTTCATCGCACGAAATTTCAAATCCCCAGCGGCTGGAACAACTCGTTCATCTTCCCGTCGCTGTCGGCGAACTTGTCGAGGCGGACGCCGGCTTTGTCGAGGAGGGTGAGGTGCAGGTTCGCGAGCGGGGTGGGCTTGGCGTGGCGGATGTGGCGACCGCCCTTCATCACGCCTCCCGCGCCGCCGGCGACGATGATGGGCAGGTTGATGTGGTCGTGCTGGTTCGGGTTGCCCATGCCGCTGCCGTAGAGATAGAGCGAGTGGTCGAGCAGCGTGCCGTTGCCTTCCTTCGTCGCCGCCAGCTTGCCGAGGAACTCCGCGAAGAGGGAGACGTGGAACTGGTTTATCTTCGCCATGCGCGCGACTTTCTCGGGGTCGTTGCCGTGGTGCGAAAGCGGGTGATGCGGGTCGGAGACGCCGGTCTCGGGGTAGGTGCGGTTGCTGGTCTCGCGCGCGAGTTGGAAGGTGATGACGCGCGTCACGTCGCCCTGCATCGCGAGCACTTGCAAATCAAACATCAGCCGTGCGTGCTCCGCGTAGCTCGCGGGCACGCCGATGGGTCGGTCGAGGTCGCGCAGCGGATTCTCTGCGACGCCGGCCTCGGCTTTCTGGATGCGGCGTTCGACCTCGCGGACGGTTTCGAGGTAGTGGCTGACCTTCGCGCGGTCGGCGGGGCCGAGCGCGCGTTCGAGGCGGGCGAGGTCGTCCTTCACGAAGTCCAGCAGGCTCGCGCGTTTGCGGAGCGCGGCCTTGCGCTCGGCCTTGGTGCCGCCCTCGCCGAAGAGTTGCTCGAACACCAATCGCGGGTGCGCCTCGGCGGGCAACGGTGTGGTGGGCGAGGACCACGAGAGGTTGTTCTGATACACGCAGGCGTAGCCGTTGTCGCACTGGCCGACGGTCTGCATCATGTCCATCGCCATTTCCAGCGAGGGCAGTTGCGTGTCGCGCCCGAGCTGCTGCGCGGCGAGCTGGTCCACCGTCGTGCCGAGGAAATAATCCGTGCTCTCCGTGTGCTTGGCCTTCGCGCAGCTCAGGAAGGAGGCGTTCGAGGTCGCGTGCGTTCCGGGATACGCGTTCTTAATTTCGAGGTTCGAGACGACGCTGACGTGCTGCTTCACCGGCGCGAGCGAGCTGAGGATGGGTGACAACTCGTCGAGCTTGTCGCCGCCCGGCGGCGTCCAGCGCGTGATGTCCGCGCCCATCGGCATGAAGACGTAGCCGAGCCGGCGCACGGGCGTGGCGAGCGTTTTCGCGGCGGCGGTGGCGGCGGGGACCATCGCGTCGAGCAGTGGCAGCGCGAGTGTGGCACCCATGCCGCGCAGGAAGGTGCGACGTGGGAGGGAGCGGCGGGTGGTGAAGGTGCTCATGGGGATTGCCTCATGGTGAAGGGTGTGCTTTTGACGATGCCAAGGACGATAGCAGAGAAGCGGTGGTTGTCAGCCTTTGCATCACGCACCACCTGCCGCACCGCCGGCGCATCGAACGACTCGACGCCCCGACCGAGCGCGAAGGTGAGCAGCTTCTCCGTGAGCGTGCTGGCGAAAAGTTCCGGGCGGTTCAAGAGCGCCTGTTCGAGCCCGGCGACGCCGGTGAACTTTGCGCCATCGGGAAAGCCGCCCGAGGCGTCCACCGGTTTGCCTTCCTCCAGCGTTCGCCAACGGCCGAGCGCGTCGAAGTTTTCCAGCGCGAAGCCGACGGGGTCCATCAAGTCGTGGCAGCTCGCGCACGCCGCGTTCGCGCGATGCTGGGCGAGGCGCTCGCGAACGGGCAGGCTGGCGGACACGGCGTTGTCCTCCAGCGCGGGGACGTTCGGCGGTGGTGGTGGCGGTGCCGTGCCCAACAGGGTGCCGAGAATCCAGTTCCCACGAATCACCGGCGACGTGCGCGTGGCGTAGGACGTGACCGTGAGCACGCTCGCGTGTCGCAGCAGCCCGCCGCGCGGCGTCTCCGGGCCGAGCGCGACGCGGCGGAAGCGCGGGCCGTAGATGTTCGGGATGCCGTAGTGCTTTGCGAGCCGCTCGTTGAGGAACGTGTGGTCCGTGCGCAGCAGGTCCAGCACGCTGCGGTCGTCGCGCAAGACCTCCTCGAACAGCAGTTCCGTCTCGCGCCGCATCGCTTGGCGCAGGTTGTCGTCGAAGTCCGGGAAGAGCCGGCCGTCGGGTGTGATGGAGTCGAGGTTGCGCAGGTGCAGCCACTGGCTGGCGAAGTTGCTGACGAGCGAGAGCGAGCGCGGGTCGGCGAGCATGCGGCGCGTTTGCTTCGCGAGCACGTCGGGCTGGTTGAGTTGACCGCGTGCGGCGACGTCGAGCAGTTCATCGTCAGGAACGCTGCTCCACAGGAAGAACGATAGGCGTGAGGCTAGTTCCAAATCGGTGATGCGATACGGCGACTTGCCCGCAAGGCCCTTCGGCTCCTGCTCAACGCGGAAAAGAAATTCCCGGCTTACCAACACGGCGCTCAAGGCGGCTTCGATTCCCGCGTCGAAGTTCGCTTCCTTGCGTCCGTCGCGGAAGAACTCCATCGGTCGCGCGAGGTCCGCGTCGCTGACCGGCCGCCGATACGCGCGGCGCATCAGCGTGGAGAGAATTTGCTTCGCGCAGGTCTCCTCCTCGCCCGGCGACTTGGGCTGCGCGATGAAGATGCGGCTGCGGCTCGGCGTGTCGCCGGGGCCGTGCGCGCCGAACGGGCCGGTGATGGACACCTGATAAACCGCCGGCGAACTGCGCGGATGCCGGTGCATGTTAAACTGTGCGGTGTAGGGCTGGCGCGCGGTCTCGCGCAGCGACGCGGGGTTTTTCAGAAAGGTCACGCCCAAGTCGTGCGGGCCGGCCTTGACCGGCAGGCGGAACTTGAGATGCGCGTCCACGAGGTCGTGGCCTTTGGCACCGGGCGGCCGGACGATGGCGTTCCTCATCTGCTCGCGGTCGATCAACAGCAGGAACTCGTGCGGCTCCTTCAACCCTTCGACTTCCTCGTTGCGGTCGCGCGTGAGGCGGAGTTGAAACTCGTATTCGCCGTCCTGCGGAAACGTGTGGCGAATCAGCGCGCCGCCGCGCGTGCCGAGCGGCAGGCCTTCGACTCGCTCCTCCTGCGTGATGTCGGGCTTGATGCGGATCGTGTCGCCACCGGGAGCGCGCTGCGCGCCGCCCACCGCGAGCCGCGCAATTTTCTGTGCCGCCGTGATGTAGCGGTCCAGCAGCGTCGGCGAGAGCGTGCCCACAGTGACGTTGTCGAAGCCGTGGCTCGCCTCGTCCGCCGGCAGCAGCGCCGCCGCGTCAATGTCCAGCGCGAGCAGGTCGCGGATGGTGTTCTGATACTCGGTGCGGTTGAGCCGCCGAACGGTGTCCGTGCGACCGGGATTCAGCTTCGCCGCCGCCGCGCGGTCGAGCGTTGTTTCGAGCGACGAGACGATGGCAGAGTAAGTCCTTTCGTCGGGACGCGGCTTGCCGATGGGCGGCATGTGGCGCGCGTTCAGCTTACGAACGACCTTCTCCCATGCGTCCGAATGCCGGCTGACGTCCTCGGGCAAAATCTTCTCCAAGTTCAGCCCGCCCTTCGCAGCGTCCGCACCGTGGCACTCCACGCAGAACTTCCCGACCACCGCGCGCACCGCGCCCGCTACCGGTTGCTCCGCCGCCGACGCACTCGCGGCGCAGGACAGCAGCCCAGTGAGCACCCAGTTCAGCCAACGGTTCATGGCGCAAGGGTAAGCATTTGTGGAGCTGCCATGCAATTGGCGGGGTGCGGGGTGGCGCAAGACCGAAGTTGGTTGAAACCTCTCGTTTCCCGCAGCCGTCCAGCAGCCGTTACAAGCTGAAGCTGATTCGCCAACTGTGAAATTCCGCTGCGCCATCTCACTCGTCCGTGTTTGGACAATGCTGCTTCTGTTGGCAGCGCTCCCGGCAGCGGCGGCGAACAAAGGCGCGACAGGCAAGCCGCCGCCAAGCAAGCCCGCGAAGGTTGACGATGGCTTCAAGCCTTTCGCCGTCATCACGGAGCGGAACGTTTTCAACACGAGCAGAGGCTCGGTCCAACCCGTCGAGGTCGCGCCGAAGCCGCCGCGTCCCCCGAAGATTGAAGCCTTCGCGCTGCTTGGCACGATGAGTTCAGAGCGTGGCGCGGTGGCATTCTTCGACGGCACCAGCACCACGTATCGCAAGGCGGCGGAGACGGGCGACAAGCTCGGCAGCTACACAGTCACTGCCATCGAGCACGACCGCGTCACTTTGAAGATTGGCGACCACGAGCTTTGCCTTCCGCTCAAGATGCAATTCCGCCGCGAAGATCAGGGGGAGTGGCTGCTGGCGGAACTGCCCGATGACTTCCAGCCCACCAAGCCGCCGCCGGGCCAGGTCTTCCAGCACGGCAAGCCCGACCCGCGCACACTGACACCCGGGCAGGTGCGTGACTACGTGATGAGCAAGCACGAGCGCAAGCTGACGCAGCTCGCCGACAACCCGGAGAAGTCTGAGAAGCTGATGCGGGCGCTCGACAAGGAAATCGAGGGCCGCGTCAAGAAGCTGGAGAAGGTCGAGAAGCGGATGCAGTAGGCCGTGCCGGCGGCACCGGCTCACTTCAGCACCGCGTTGTCAATCAGCCGGGTCCGCCCGATGAACACTGCCAGCGCCATGTGCACGCCGCGTGTGACCGCGGTGACGGGTTGCAGTGTCTCGCCGTCGAAGAACTCCAGATAATCGAGTCGCGCCGCGGGTTGCGTGGCAATGAGCGCGGCGAGTTCCTTCTTCAGAACGTCCGAGGAATTCGAAGTCCGCGAGCTGATGACAACTTCCTTCGCCAGCTTCAGCGCACGCCAAAGGATGGTCGCCTGCGCTCGCTCCCCGGCGGAGAGGTATTTGTTCCGCGAACTCATCGCCAGGCCGTCCTGCTCGCGGCGCGTGGGCGCGACGACGACCTTGATCGGAAAGCTCAAATCACACGTCATGCGGCGGACGACGGCCGCCTGCTGCCAGTCCTTCGCGCCGAACACGGCCACGTCCGGCAGCACGAGGTTGAAGAGCTTGGCGACGATCGTCGTGACGCCGCGAAAGTGTGTCGGGCGCGCGCCGCCTTCCATGCCTTGCGAGAGCTGTTCCTCGACGACGTAGGTGCTGTAGCCGCCGGTGTCGCGGCCCGCATACATCTCGGCATCGGAGGGGAGGAAAAGCACGTCCACCCCGGCCTTGCGACAAAGCTGCGTGTCCCGGTCCAAGTCGCGCGGGTAGGCGGACAAGTCCTCGGTGGGCGCAAACTGGGTCGGGTTCACGTAGATGCTCGCGACGACGATGCCGCGCTTGGCGACGAGCCGGCGCGCGCGGTGCACGAGGCTGAGATGGCCAGCGTGCAGATAGCCCATCGTCGGCACGAAGCCGACACGCGTGCCAGCGCGCCGCCAGCGGAGGCCGAGGCGTTGCATGGCGGCGGTGGAGGTGACGATGCGCATGGCGTCGAGATTAGGCGGAGCGAGCGCCGCCTGTCCAATGTGCCGACAGCGTTCTACACCTGCTCATAATCCTCCCGTCTGATACCGCAGTTAGGGAGGAGCACTATTACGAGCAAGAGGACGGGCCGATCGGCTCCGCCACGTTTTTCCTTTTTCCTTTCCCGGCTCTCTTCTCTAGTCTCCACCCATGGCCCGTAAAGACAATGCGAACGAAAAGGAGCCGCCGCCCGAGCGCGGTGAAGGTGGAATCCTCGGACTCGTGCTGCTGGTCGCCGCCGTTTTTCTGCTGCTGGCGCAGTTCTCGTTCGACAAGAACGACGTCGCCTTCAACACCGCCGAACCGAACCAGGACATCCACAATCTCGTCGGACGGGTCGGCGCGAAGCTCGCTCTCCTGACCTTCGTCGCCTTCGGCGCGGCGGCGTATCTGCTGCCGCCCTTGCTGGTGCTGCTGGGCGCGGTTCCGTTCTGGGAGCCTGCCCAACACCTGCGCCGCCGCTGGCCCTGGTGCGTCGTGCTGTTGCTCTGCCTCGTCGGTTTGTTCGACCTCCTGCCGCGCGCCGCGTTCGAGCGCATCGTCAGCGCCATCAACTCCGGCTCCGCAGGCGGCTGGTTCGGGATGTGGCTGAACCAATATCTGTTCAAGCACTTCCTCGGCACGGTCGGTGCAACGCTCGTATACCTCACACTCTACGCCATCGGCCTGCACTACCTCACCAACTTCACGCTCCTCGACTGGGCGCGCGGCCTCTTCGTGCGCGGCGACAACTCCGCCGTGAGCACCGACGACATGACCGCCGAGGAACTTGTGTTGGCGCTGCGCGCGAAGGAGTTGGAGAAGGAAGCCAAGCGTCTACAAGGTGAAGTCGAGAAGGCCAACAAGGCCAAGCTAGGCAAGGCCGAACCGTTGGCGGCCACGGCCAAGTCAGGCCCTGATCTCGGCGCGGATGGGCAACCCCTGCCCGAACCGCTCATCCGCGACCTGAGCATCCCGCAGGCACGCCCCGCTGACCTCGCCGCCAAAGCCAAGCGCAAGGAAAAGGCCGAGGATCCCGCTGAGGACTGGAGCTTTGGCGAAGCTGGCAAAACCACACCCCGGCGCGAGGACGCCATCATCATCAAAGCCGAAGAAGTCGCCGCCGCTACGACATCCGACATTCTCGGCAAGACGAGCGCACTCACGAAGAAATCCGAGCCGGAGAAACCTGCCAAGACTGAGAAACAGCCGGCGCCCGAGCCAATCGCCGAAGGTGAACCGCTCGTTCACGTTGCCGATGCTCTGGCCGCCGCCGTTGCCGAGCCTGTCCCAGCCCAGCCCCCACCCACTATCACCGACAACAGCGGATCGGGCCCGCGACTGCGCCCGCGCCCGCAGCCCAAGAAAAACAAGCCGATGACCGTGGCGAGCGTGCCGCTCATCGGCAACTACCAGCTCCCGCCGCTCGACTTCCTCCAGCATGCGGACATGACGCTGAAGCCCACGGAGACCAAGGAGGAGCTGATGGCCAACGCGCAGTTGATGAAGAACACGCTCGCGCAGTTCGACATCGAGGTGGCGCTGGGCGACATCACCAAAGGCCCGACCATCACGCGTTACGAGCTGCATCCCGCGCCCGGCGTGAAGCTGGAGAAAATCGCCGCGCTCAACAACAACATCGCCGCCGCGCTCAAGGCCGAACGCATCAACATCCTCGCGCCCGTCCCCGGCAAATCCTCCGTCGGCATCGAGGTGCCCAACCGCGTGAAGACCAAGGTCATCATGCGCGACCTCCTCGAGTCCGACGAATGGAAGAACTCCAAGGCCCGCATCCCGCTCGCGCTCGGCAAGGACGTCTACGGCACACCCGTCATCTCCGACCTCGCGGAGATGCCGCATATCCTCATCGCCGGCAGCACCGGCTCCGGTAAATCCGTCTGCATCAACTCCATCGTCGCGTCGCTGCTCTACAAGTTCTCCCCCGACCAGCTCCGCTTCGTGATGATTGACCCCAAGGTCGTCGAGCTGCAGCAATACAACGCCCTGCCCCACCTCGTCGTCCCCGTCGTCACGGACCCGAAGAAGGTCATCCTTGCGCTGCGCTGGGTGGTGAACGAGATGGAGAAGCGCTACCAAATCTTCGCGCGCGTCGGCGTGCGCAACATCAAGTCCTTCAACGACCGCCCCAAGGACAAGCCCTTGCCGCCGGTGGAACTAGAGCTGCCCTTGTCCGTGACGAAGGAGAAGGTCGAGGCCGGCGCGGATGGTTTCGCCGTGCAGATTGACGAGCAGATTGTCGTGCCGCGCGATGAGGACATCATCATCCCCGAGAAGCTCAGTTACATCGTCTGCATCATTGACGAACTGGCGGACCTCATGCTCGTCGCGCCCGCCGACGTGGAGATGTGCATCGCGCGCATCACGCAGATGGCGCGGGCGGCGGGCATCCACTGCATCGTCGCGACGCAGCGGCCTTCCGTGGATGTCATCACCGGCGTCATCAAGGCGAACATCCCCGCGCGCATCGCCTTCCAAGTCGCCAGCAAGGTGGACTCGCGGACGATTCTCGACGCGATGGGCGCGGACAAGCTGCTCGGCAAGGGCGACATGCTCTACCTGCCGCCCGGCTCCGCGAAGCTCACCCGCGCGCAGGGCGTGCTCATCACCGACGAGGAAATCAACCAGTGCGTGGACTTCATCGCCAAGCAAGGCAAGCCCAGTTACGAACTGGAGATCCACAACGCCCTGCAAAAGGCGGCCGGCACCACGCCGCAAGCCTTCGATGCCGAGGAAGGCGAGGGCGAGGACGAGGAACTCATCGAGCAATGCATTGAGGTCATCCGCAGCGAGCAGAAGGCCAGCGTCTCGCTCCTGCAACGTCGCCTGAAGATTGGCTACGGCCGCGCCGCCCGCATCATGGACGTGCTCGAGGAACGCGGCTACGTCGGCCCCAGCAAGGGTGCCGAGCCACGCGACATCCTCATCGACCTCGACGGCGAAGGCCACGATGGGGCGGGGCAGCATGCGGTTTAGAGCTACCGGGCTCGCCAATTGACTCCACCTCCCACCATCTGCAGTGGTTGGGCATGACCGAGGACTATCCCGCGACGATCTTGGAGTTTGAACAACGCTTCGCGACGGGTCTCGCCACGCCGCGCTCCTGACCGCCAGCAATCATGTGCCGCCGAAGAGGTCCGGCGCGGCGCGGCCGACGAGGGCTTGCGCGCGGGTGAGGATTTCAGCGGAGGATTCGCAGGTGAGGGCGAAGTCGGCGAGTTCGGTGCACTCGGCGAGCTTCAGGCGGCGGATAATGTATTTGATGGGCGGCACCAGCGGGGGCGTGGTGCTGAGTTCGTCCACCCCGAGGCCTAGTAGCAACGGGACCATCGCGGGGTCGCTGGCCATCTCGCCGCAGACGCCCACCCATATGCCGTGGCGATGTGCGGCTTCGACGGTGAGCTTGATGAGCTTGAGGACAGCGGGGTGCGTCGGATCGTAGAGGTAGGCGATCTTCTCGTTCAAGCGGTCCACGGCGAGCGTGTATTGGATGAGGTCGTTGGTGCCGATGCTGAAGAACTTCACGCGCTTGGCGAGCGAGTCCGCAATCATCACGGCGGAGGGGATTTCAATCATCGCGCCGATCTCGATGTTCTCGTCGAAGGGCACGCCCGC
>Ga0208960_1000171_pt1 | contig 35913 bp, 35 predicted proteins | sample GreLakmeON33MSRF_FD_187703 | JGI IMG/M metagenome (GOLD analysis project Ga0208960, IMG submission 187703) | Freshwater lentic microbial communities from great Laurentian Lakes, MI, USA - Great Lakes metaG ON33MSRF (SPAdes) | ecosystem: Environmental > Aquatic > Freshwater > Lake | place: Great... | reverse complement strand
CCCTCCTTAAAAGGATTTCGTTGCTCAAACTTACTAGGCTGAATTAATTTCAACAAAGGTTTAATGAGTTTATTACTCAACGTATTTCTATGTCGGATAAATATTTTCATATTCACTGGCACAGCTCCAATCGATGATTTTATTTCGCTAGCAGTTCTTCCATAATGCAGCTCTGAACAGTTTTTATCCATCGCCACTTGTACAAAATCGAAGAGCATTCTGTGGTAAATGCAGTGCGTTGTATTTAGCTCGTAATTTAAGCCAACATAATTGGCATCTAATATTCCAGAGTTATTGAAAAGAGCTGCAAAACCAAGCATTTCATCATTCAAAAAATAAGCTTTGAAAATAAATTGTTCGCCTAAACTTTTCTTCATATTATGAAATCCAGATGCATCAAAATGTCCGAATTTAAAGTCGGCTTTTTCATGCACCGCATCAAATAATTCTTTGATTTTTTCAGAGTGTAAAAGAATGTCGGCCGCATTCAAATCTTTGCTCACAATCGCTTCCGATTTCTTCATCACGTCTTTGTATTTCTTTCTGTATTTTTTGGTGATATCGTCGATGTAATCATCCAAGGTATTCCATTCATTATTAATCTTCATCACCAAGTTGGGCTCAATTTCAAAATCACGGTAATCGTATTTTTTAAGCACAGAAAGTGTGTCGTAATTCTTCTCCCAAAATTCTTTTAAAATCACTGAAGAAACTTCGCCCAATACTTTCTCGGCACGACGCAAACGATAGATACCCGTCATCAATGCTTTGTATGCTTCTTCTTGCGATAAATCAGATGTATAAGCAAAGCCATTTTCACCTGAAGAAAACACATTGCCACACACAAAAAACTTAGATTCTTTGCCGCCCAATAAATTCTTGCCTAAATTCATAGGTGAACACAAAACATCTTTAATGCTATCGTTCAACTTCACTTGTAATACTTGAATATAGGCGATAGCAACAGGCTTGTTATTTCTGTAAAAAAGAATATATCGAAAATCAATGTTTTGTTGAGATTGCTCTAGGGCTTTCAAATAAGAATGACTGAGGTATAAATTGCCGTTAACTTTTTGAACTTGGGTCCAGTGGTCTTCACTCACCTGAAAAATTGAATCGTGAAAGGACATTGGAAATTCCACTGGTTCGCGACGCAAACAAAAATTACCGTGCTTGCTTTTGATATAATTGACGATTCTTTTCATGCGCACAAGATAAGGATTAGAAAGGCTGCGGAATATTTAAAAAATCAAAAAAATAAGTATTTAAATCGCTATCTTGCGCCCCATAAAAAAAATCAAAATGGCTGAATTGAACGAACAACAAAAAACAAGCTACGCTCTAGGAAGAATGGTGGCTGCGGGATTAAGAAATGATGGTGTTGAAAAAGTTGATGCCGAATTTGTGGGAAAAGCTTTTGCAGATGTTTTTAACGATGCTCCTTCATTAGTTGATGAAACAGAACTGCAAGAATTATTAGATAAGTTGATTGCCGAAATGCAACAAAAAAAGATGGAGCAAGGAAAACAAGAACATGAAGTTCATGCTTCAGAAGGTCTTGCTTTTCTTGAATCAAACAAAAATAACGAAGGCGTTAAAACTGCTCCATCTGGTTTGCAATACAAAGTAACCAAAGAAGGAAAAGGGTCTTTTCCTAAAGATAGCGATAGCGTTACTGTTCATTACGAAGGGAAATTACTAAACGGAGAAATTTTTGATAGTAGTTTTCAGCGCGGACAAACAGCTACATTTGGTTTAAATCAAGTGATTAAAGGTTGGACAGAAGGTTTGCAATACATCAACGAAGGTGGAGAAATTGAATTGTATATTCCTTACCATTTGGCTTATGGAGAAAGAGGTGCAGGCGGAAGCATTCCTCCTTATGCAACACTTATTTTTAAAGTTCAATTGATGAACATTAATTAATCTGGTTAAAATAAAAAGCGCTGGTAAGAAATGTTTTTACAAAAAATAAAGAATAGAGAATCGGGAATATTGGTTTACGGAATTACTCCACCAAAAAAAATAGCTCCTTCTCAAAAGATAGAAGAATCGGCGAAAAGAACCATTGAACGAGTAAAATCACTTCCTATCGATGCATTGATAGTATATGATGTTCAAAACGAATCAACTCGCACCAAAGAAGATCGCCCGTTTCCTTTTCAAGCTTCTATTGATCCTTTGACTTTTGTAAAAGAACATTTGAATGAATTGGCTGTAGAGAAAATTATCTACCGTCCGGCTGGAATATACAGCGAAGCTGAATTAAGCGAATGGTTTAAAAATTTACACGAACAAAAAGCGCATCCAGTTTTAGTAGGAATTCCTTCACCCGATTACGTGCCCAAAAGCACCTTAACTCAGGCTTACGCTCTTTGGTCGAAATACAAAGAAACATCAGTAGTTGGTGCTATTTCTATTCCTGAGCGCCATATTGCTTTAGGAGATGAGTACCAAAGGATGTTAGATAAAATAAATAGTGGTGTTTCGTACTTTGTAACGCAATGTGTTTTCAATGAAGATTACAGCATGGCTATGCTGGAAGCTTTAGCCGCTAGTTGCTTGAAAAATAATAAACAAGCGCCGACTATAATTTTCACTTTAAGCACTTGCGGCTCAACAAAAATTTTAGGATTCTTAGAATGGTTGGGTATTCACATTAAAGAAGAACACAAAACACGTTTGTTAAATTCTACTTCCATTTTAGAAGATTCAATCGACTTATGTGTTGAAGTAGCCGATATTCTGTCGAACTATTGCATCGAAAAAAACATTCCATTCGGATTCAATATCGAAAGTGTAGCCATTAAAAAAGAAGAGATTGAAGCGTCAATCAACTTGCTAAAACAGGTGGAGCAAATGTTGAAATCGAAGATGGTGAGTGCTTAATAACACCCAGTTCGTCATTGCGAGGTACCCCGAAGCAACCTTATGACGCTCTTGATAAGGTTGCTTCGGAGTACCTCGCAATGACGCACTGGGTATGACGCACTGGGTATATGGAAAAACATTCTTTAGCTTTCCTTCACCTCCACCACTCCATCGGCATGCTTAGCAAATCGTGTTTTGTTTCTATCGTGCACTTGATCGAATTTTGGCCAAGGCCAACCACCAAACTGCGTAGCGTGATAATCTTCAAAAGCTTGTTGAATTTCTTGTTTGGTGTTCATTACAAAGGGGCCGTATTGCATAACAGGTTCGGAGATAGGCTTACCTTGTAAAACCAAAATACTTACTTCTTCTGCTCCTGCCTGCAAAATAATGTCTTGATATGCAACAAGCTCTACCGCACTGTATTTAGGTATATCTTTCGAAGCCAATTTCAACGCACTTCCTTCATAAAAATAAATATTTCTATTTACCCCCTCTGATGCTTTAGGCAAAGTAAAAGTAGCGCCTGCTTCCATTTTGATATTCCAAACCGCGACTTCATTTTTATCATCTGCTGCCCATGAATTAGGCGGAGGAGTTGCTGCTTTCTTATCGAACAAAGCACCTGCAATTACTTCCACATTGGTATTTTTATTATTAATATCTACATGCTGATGATTGGGAATAATATCTCTCCACAACATTTTAAAATGAGGCTCTACCATCTTTTTCGCCTTTGGTAAATTGAGCCAAATTTGAAAAAGCTCCATGGGATTTTCTTCTTCAGTTTTGATGAGAGGAAACATCTCTGAATGCTGAACACCTTTACCAGCCGTCATCCACTGCACATCGCCATCGCCATATCTTCCTGCAGCGCCTAAAGAATCGGCATGATCTACAATTCCTTTTCTTACCACAGTTATGGTTTCAAATCCGCGATGTGGGTGACCAGGAAAACCAGGCACCGTTTTGCCGTGATACATTCTAAAACCATCTTTTATGATGAAATCATCGCCCATGTGTCGGCCTTTAAAATGCTCGTTGCTCGGACCCATCATTTCATTTCCTTTTGGAAATGCGTCTTCGTGATGCACACAAAATAAAAACGGATCGGCAGTTTCCCATTGAAAGCCCAATGGTTTAATATTTTTAATTAGATTCATATCGTTATTGGTTGAATTGGTATCGTCTTTGAACATATTGGCAAAACCCAAAAAAGGAGCTGCTGCAGCTGTGCCCGAGACGACAGCCAAGCGGCGTAAAAAAATTCTCCTGTTGCTTTTATCACTCATAGTAAAAAAGTATGTGAGTAAAGTAAGAAAAAACTCATAACTTCAGCAAAATGAAAAAGTTAATTTTTGTCTTCTTTATGTTGCTCAACACGATTTGTTTTGCACAAATAAAATTAATTCAAGCAACTAAACAGCCGTGGACTGGAGGTATGCAAGGTTATCACGGAGCCTATTACAATGCTCAGTTTAAATACAAAACAAAAGACTCTATCACCATTGATAGCTTGTATCTTAACGGAATGGGCTACGCAGTAATGCTATCGAATAACGATATGGGTCAACCGCATTGGTACAAAGCGAAAGAGAACAATAAAAAAGTAATTAAATTTTTCTACAAAGAGAGTTTTTTTCCTTGCACCATTCCCGATTTCGGCGCCAACGAAAAACCAAAAGCAGAAGAAAAACCTGTTAGAACTTTTACAGGTGAGGCTTTAATTATTTATCATGTAAATGGTAAAAAGAAGAAGTTGTTAATCACAAAGTTCACACTGTTAGAAGCTATTAACTATCCATAATGGTCTTCGCAGAGTCAGATAGAATCTGACTTTAAATAGATTATTTCCCTTTCAAATTTTAAACGAACTGTTTTTTCTATTTTAAGACAGATTCTATCTGTCTCTAAAGCGTTAATTGTAAATAAGATACTTCGCTCTCATTTCTCTAAACTTATTCAATCCTGGCTGCCATGTGGCTTTAATCTCGGCCTCAGTCATGCCCGACATAATTTGTTTACGCAGCAACGATGATCCTGCACACAAATCGAAATGCGTTTTTAAACTAAAGAAATCTTTCACTTTGGTGTTTTTATAGGCGTCGATTAAATACGATAAATCGAGTCCGTTAGCACGTATGCTATCTTCATTCAATACACGCAAATCTTTACCATAACATTTCTCTCCTTTTAAGGGAGGATCCATGCTTTTGCCTTTGATGCTTCGCGGCGTAAAAGAAAAGGAAGTATCGCTGTAATTCGGATTTCCATAAACTTCAAAAGCGAAATCGGTTCCTCTTCCTACACTCATCACCGTTCCTTCAAAAAAACAAATGGAAGGATACAAATAAATGGCTTTCATCGATGCCAAATTGGGCGATGGATGAACAGGCAAATTATACTTCATTTGATGATTGTAATTTTGAATGGCAATCACCTTTAAATCACATTTCAAATTGTTTCCCAACCAGCCTTCACCATTGATCATTTGCGCGTATTCGCCAATCGTCATTCCGTGCACAACTGGAATAGGATGCATACCAATAAATGAGGTGGTATCGTTCATCGGTCCGTCAACATAATTTCCGTTAGGATTTGGTCTATCTAAAACAACCAATTGCTTACCGTTTTCTGCACAAGCTTGCATCACATAATGTAAAGTAGAAATATAGGTATAGAAACGCGCACCAACATCTTGCATATCGAAAACCACCACATCTATCGTTTGCATAATTTCTTTAGAGGGCTTTTTCTTTTTGCCATAAATAGATAAAATTTTCACTCCTGTTTTACCATCAACGCTGTCGTTCACATGAGCTCCAGCATCGGCATTGCCACGAAATCCGTGCTCGGGAGCCAATACACAAATTACATTCACTTTCATTCCTAATAAGGTATCTAGTAAATGTTTTCCTCTTATTTCTCCCGTTTGATTGGTCACTACTCCCAATCTTTTACCTTGCAACAAAGGCAAATACTCTTGGGTTCTTTCAATGCCCAATTGTAAAACTGGAATTATTACTTCTTGCTTATATTGATCGGTAACAAGCGGCACTTGAGATGAACAAGCATTCATCATCAAACAACTTAAAACGAAAAGAGATATTTTCCTTAACATGAATTCTTACATTTGTTGATAGTGAATCTCGAATTTTTCATAGCAAAACGAATAATACTGGGCAAAAAGCATCAGTCATCGCTCACCAAATCGATAGCGAATATAGCCATTATCGGCATATCCATTGGTGTTGCGGTAATGATTTTAACTTTTGCCGTTACTACAGGTTTTCAAAAAGAAGTAAAAAACAAAATATCCGCTTTTAGTTCAGATATCGTAATTTCTTCCGACCAAGGAGATTTTTCTTACGAAAGCACTCCTATTTCTACCAAGCAAAAATTCTACCCAAATTTAAATAGGGCCCCAGAATTTAAACATATTCAGGCTTTCGCTACCAAACCCGGCATTATTAAAACCAAAGACAACATGCAAGGCGTGGTGCTTAAGGGAGTGAGCAGCGATTACGATTGGGATAATTTTAAAAGCAATATGATAGAAGGCGATGTTTTGCGCATTTGCGACACGTGCAAAGATGCCATCATTTCTAAAAAAATAGCACAAAACTTACATCTAAAAATAGGCAGTAAATTTATTGTACACTTTGTTACCAAATCGAAGGAAGAAGAGAGTATGGAAGAAGATTTTATGCAATACAAACACAAACGCTACCCCTTCTTTGTAAAAGGTATTTACGAAACAGGTATGATGGCCGAAGTAGACGATAAATTTGTGTTGATTGACCTTCGTCATATTCAAAAAATTAATGGATGGGGCAACGACAAAGTTGGCGGATTTGAAGTGTTTGTGAGCGATGAAAATTTGCAAAACAAAACACAAAACCTACTCACACATGAGGCAGATTTAATGCAGCAAAAAGCCGATAAAATTTACGATGATTATTTCTTTGTAGATGCCGACCTCAAAGCAGAAAGTCTGCATGTTCGCTTTCCCTCTATGATGAACTGGCTCGATTACTTGAACACGTATATCGTGATTATCATCATCATTATTCTCATTATCTCCATCATTAACATGTCGTCTTCTCTACTTATTCTCATCTTAGAAAAAACACAGATGATTGGCTTGCTCAAAGGCTTCGGCATGGTGAATTCTAAAATCAGAAAAGTGTTTATGTACCAAAGTATGTTTTTAATCGGACGAGGATTATTTTATGGTAATTTTTTTGGTGTCGGATTGTGTCTTTTACAAATGTACACAGGTATCATTCCCCTCGACAAAACAGCTTACTACATTGATACAATGCCCGTAAACCTTAATCTTTTTCATGTTCTCGCTATTAACATAGTAACCATTATCACTTGTATTGTAATGTTAATTATTCCTTCTTTTTTCGTGGCGAAGATTGATCCGGTGAAAGCCATCAGGTTTAATTAAGCAAATCTTTTATCTTTACCCCAAACTATTTCCTATGTGGAAGAACAATATACTAGAAACTATTGGTAATACGCCAATGGTTAAATTAAATAAAGTGGTGGCTGGCGTGCCAGGAATCATATTGGCTAAAGTAGAAACTTTCAATCCGGGCAACTCGGTGAAAGACAGAATGGCCTTACAAATGGTGGAAGATGCCGAGAAAGACGGACGATTAAAACCGGGCGGAACTATTATTGAATGTACCAGTGGAAATACAGGAATGGGCTTGGCCATTGCAGCGGCAGTTAAAGGCTACAAGTTGATTTGCACTATGGCCGACAAACAATCAAAAGAAAAAATGGATACCCTACGTGCCATGGGTGCTGAAGTGATTGTTACTCCAACCAACGTAACGCCAGATGATCCTCGTTCTTATTATTCTGTAGCGAAAAAATTGAGTGAAGAGATACCCAATAGCTTCTATCCTAATCAATACGATAATCCATCGAATTCTAAGGCTCACTACCTCTCTACCGGACCAGAAATTTGGGAGCAAACAGAAGGTAAAATAACGCATTTGTTGGTTTGTGTAGGAACTGGTGGAACCATCTCGGGTGCAGCAAAATATTTGAAAGAGCAAAATCCGAATGTGAAAATTTGGGGCATCGATACTTACGGCTCTGTTTTTAAGAAATTCCATGAAACAGGGGTCTTCGATGAAAACGAAATTTACCCTTACTTAACTGAAGGTTTTGGTGAAGATATTTTACCCGCCAACGTTGATTTTAAAATTATCGACCGTTTTGAAAAAGTAACCGATAAAGATGGTATGTTGATGTGCCGTCGCATCGCTCGTGAAGAGGGAATGTTCTTAGGAAACTCTGCTGGCTCTGTTGTGCAAGGGTTGATACAAATGAAAGACTCACTAAAACCTACGGATGTAGTGGTTTTGGTAATGCACGATCACGGAAGCAGATATATTGGTAAAATCTTCAACGACGATTGGATGCGCGAACGTGGCTTTTTAGAAAAAGAGAAAGTAACGGCAGCCGATTTAGTGAAAAATCATAAAGCATCTTTAATCACCGTTAAAGAAAGTGATAAGGTCACCGATGCCATCAAAAAAATAACGCAACACAATATCTCCCAAGTTCCTGTTATCAATGATAAAGGAGATTTCGTTGGTTCTATAAGCGAATCGGATATTTTTAGCGAGGTAATTAAAGATGCCAATGCGCAAGCTAAAAAAGTGAGCGAATTGATGAAAGAGCCTTTTCAAATTATTGAGGGCAATACAGAACTCGATTCGATTCTTAAAACTATTGGTAAATCGGCAAGTGCCATGCTGGTAAAATTTAGAAACAACGATTACCGAATGATTACGAAACACGATATCATTGAGGCTATAGCGAAGTAAGAATGAGGGCATTTTGGCTGATAATTTTATTACTTTTTACATGTAAAGGATTCAGCCAAGATTCCACTTTCACCAAAGTTTCTAAAGCAGTTGACACTGTCCCTAAAACCTACAAATCTTCTTACAAAGTTTTGGCACGCAAGCTTTGCGACAGCCTTAAAGGCGAAGAAGAAAAGGCTAAAGCCATTGCCTTATGGATCATCAAAAACATCGACTATGATGTTAAAATGTACGAGAAAGGACATTTTAAAAAACAAAAATCAGATGAAGTTTTAAAAAAGAAAAAAGCCATTTGCGAAGGCTACAGCAATCTTTTTAAAGATATGTGCGAGCAAGTAGGTATCCGTGCTTATGTGGTAACTGGCTATAGCAAAGCAGGTAATTATGAACCTGGAGATATATTGGTGCGCGAAGATCACGCTTGGAATGCGGTACAGATTAAAGGCAAATGGTATTTGGTAGATTTAACATGGGCTGCAGGAGATATTGAATTGAAGCCTAGAATGCTGCGCCGATACTTATCTATTTATTTAGGATTTCCTTTTAAAGAAAAACGCAAATACGTAAGGAAACCAATTTACAAATACCTCTTTGCCGAGCCTTCATTTTTAATTGTAGATCATTTACCGGTAAACGATTGGTGGCAATTGATGCAACACACCGTAACAGTTCAAATTTTCGAAAAAGATTCTGCCGAAATAAAGAAATATATGCAAGAAGCAAAGGGTCCGCTCTCCTCTTTCGATAAAGACATCGCAAATTATGAGGAAATGGATGAACCTATGCGTGTGCTCGAGAAATCGAAAAAAGCGCATCAATTCAATCCCCAAAACTTTCAAACACCGGCTGATGGTAAATTACAACACGCGGTTGAAGTTTTTAAAATCACCTACATAAAAATGATGGTCAACTCAAAAAAGGTGATTGTTTACGACTCTTGTTTACTTGAAATTCAGAGCTGTTTAAACGACTTAGACAGTTACGATAAAATCACGATAAAAGAGCGCGATATGCGTGTAAAGAAAAATGAAAAGTATTCTGCCGAGAGTTTAAAATCGATGGATAATCTTTCGAAAGCCAGCGAGAAAAGAAAGGAAATGATAAGCACTCAACTGATTAGTATTAAGAATGAATTGATTAGACTAGAACAAGAAAAAAACAATTTAAAACTAGAATTGGTAGGCATTAACAAGAGAAAAACACCCGAAGCTGGCAAGAAATTTCAAGAAAAGAAAATGAGTGGAATTCTTAAGAAAATGAGTGCTCTCAATGATAAAAACACTTTTTTAAGTGAAAAAATAAACGCAGAAAAAAGTACCGACAATGCTAACGAATCGAGAAAAACCAACGCGGCAACCATCAATACATCGGAGCTTTTGGCCAACACCATTTTTCAAAAAATGATGTGCCGCAACTTCTTCAATTGGCATTTAAAATATTATTTAGATTCTTTGCAAAAAAAAGAGAATAGCCTTTCTACAAGCTGTGATTCGTTGATTCAAATCATCAACAAAAATTATTCTGCAGCAAACAGCAGAAACAAAAACCTATTGAATTTTAATTCATCGCTTAAAAAGAACAGCAATTCAAGTTTCGACTTGTATAAAAAACTGTACGAAAGCATCACCGATTCTGTGATTAACGCAAACAACTACAATGAAAAATTTCAGGAATTAAAAAATAAAGTCGGCACTTTAAACAACGAAAGAATGGCTGAAATCGCTTCAAAAGAAAAGTTATTGAACGATGAAATAACAAGCTTTGAAAACATTCTTAAGAACCTTGAAAAAACAGATGAATGGATTAAAAAAGAAAGAAAAACAGAAGGGTTGCGCGTGAAAAAATGCAAAGGGTTTTACTACGAATTTTGCACGAGAGAATTGAACCGTTCTGCCTATTACAAAGACAAAATACGAAAGCTAAAACAAGGCATTGAAAAGCACCAAGCCTTTTGTAAAAAGCAAGAAGATTAAGCTTGAATTAACTCTTCTCCTTTAGTAACAGCTATATAATTCAAATCTTTATCTAACATATTTAATTTAGAAGAAGATCCTTTTCTAATCACCCCTAATGTATCTTGTAAACCAAGCATTTCAGCTGGAATATAAGACGTCATCAGCACTGCATCTTCCAAAGGAATACCCACTTTTTCTACTGCGTTTTTCAACGAATCTTGCATGGTAATAACAGAACCCGCTAAAGCTCCAGCTTCTGTGTAAGCTTGTCCGTTTTTCGTTACAATTTTATTCCCTTCAAAGTAAAACTCTTCAATCGCCTGATCGATAAAACTTGCATCAGAAACGAAGTACAATCTGCCTTTCATGCATTTGTATGCTACCTTTACAGAGTTGAAATTCGAGTGAACACCATCGTTAATTACACCTACGTAAATTCCATCGGTATCTAGCAAAGCGCCTACCAATCCGGCTGCTTCTTTTCTGTATTGCGACATCGCATTGTACAAGTGAGTTGCAGCTTGAACACCCCACGAGAAAAACTCTTTGGCTTGCTCGTAAGTAGCATCACTATGCCCTGCAGCAACGATGAATCCGTTCTTTAGCAACTTCTCTACTTGTTCTCGTTTAAAACGTTCTGGAGCGATGGTAATCTTTTTAATTACACCTTTTCCTAAATCGATAATCTCATCTAATTCGTAATCTTTAGGTTTGCGAATTAAAGATAAATCGTGTCCGCCTTTTCTATCGGGATTTAAGAACGGACCTTCCAAGTGCATTCCTAAAACACCAGGATTATTGGCCATTTCCTCGCGAATAACGCCAATCGATTTAATAATTTTATCGTGTGGAGCAGTAATCAATGTTGGAAACATATACTGCGTTCCATATTTTTGGTGCGACCAGTAAATTCTTTCGGCACAATCTACAGATACATCGCTATTGAAAAATGAATTTTTCCCTCCGTTAACTTGTAAATCTACATAGCCAGGAATTAGATATTGCCCTTGCGCATCAATCACTTTAACATCATCAGCCACCACAGGTGCATCAGTATTAAACACCTCTAAAACTTGTTTATCGTCCAATAAAACATGGCCTTTCACAAATTTCTTACGCGCACCAAAGTATTGGCAATTCTTAATTAAAGTCTTCATCGTTAGTTCTTTTATTCACTCGAATTCTAGGGAAAAATAAAGTTAAGTTAAACTGAACATCTATGCAATAAAAAGCGACAAAAAGAAAAATCCCCGCCTGATTTTCGTCAGGCGGGGATTTTATTTTCTGTCTTTCTTTATTTAAGCCTGGGCAATCGGACCGCCAAAATTCATGGGGATGTTAACTGCTTCGATATCTTTTATAGTACCGTTTTGCGACTCAAACTTTGAAATATTATCGGCCAAAGCTTTCATTAATCTTTTAGCATGCTGAGGAGTCATTATTACTCTACTTTTTACTCTTGCTTTTGGTACACTCGGCATAACGCGAATGAAATCAATCACAAATTCAGAAGTAGAATGCGTAATGATAGCCAAATTAGAATACTCGCCCTCAGCGATTTGCTCGCTGAGTTCGATATTCAATTGGTTATTTTGTTGATCTTCAGACATACTTAATTGATTAAGCTTGCTCTAACTCTTTTTTAGATTTTGAATCTACGATATCATCATAATCAGCTTGAGCGCCAACAATGATAGTATTGTACTCTCTCATACCTGTTCCTGCTGGAATTTTATGTCCAACAATTACATTCTCTTTCAAGCCTTCTAAGTAGTCAATTTTACCGCTAACAGCAGCTTCATTTAATACTTTAGTTGTCTCTTGGAAAGATGCTGCAGAGATGAAAGATTTAGTTTGAAGAGATGCTCTTGTAATACCTTGTAAGATAGTGTTAGAAGTAGCTGCAATCGCTTCACGAGCTGTAGCCAGTTTCTTATCCATTCTTTTCAGCTTAGAGTTTTCATCACGTAATTTTCTTACAGAAATGATTTGTCCAGCCATCAAGTTATCAGAGTCACCGCCATCAGTAACAATCATTTTACCGAAAATCCAGTCGTTCTCTTTGTTGAAATCAAGTTTATTAACGATTTCTTTCTCCAAGAATCTAGTATCTCCTGGGTCAACGATATCCACTTTTCTCATCATCTGACGAACGATTACCTCAAAGTGTTTATCATTAATAGGTACACCTTGCATACGGTAAACCTCTTGAATCTCATTTACCAAATACTCTTGAACTTGAGTAGGTCCTTTAATTCTTAAGATATCGATTGGTGTGATTGCACCCTCAGAAAGAGGCATACCCGCTTTGATATAGTCGTTTTCTTGAACCAAGATGTGTTTAGAAAGAGGAACTAAGTACTTTCTGATTTCACCAGATTTAGCCTCAACAACAATCTCTCTGTTACCTCTTTTGATTTTACCGAAAGAAACGATACCGTCAACCTCAGCCACAACAGCAGGGTTAGATGGGTTACGTGCTTCAAAAAGCTCGGTAATTCTTGGTAAACCTCCCGTGATATCACCACCTTTTCCGGCAGCACGAGGAATTTTCGCCAAGATATCACCTGGTTTAATTTTCGCACCTTCTTCAACGTTGATGTGAGCACCTACTGGTAAGTTGTAAGTTTTGATAATGTCTTTTCCTTTCAATACATGAATGGTTGGAGACTTTTTCTTATCACGACTTTCCACAATTACTTTCTCTTCGAAACCTGTTTGTTCATCGGCTTCTACACGGTAAGTAATACCTTCTTCGATATGTTCAAATTGAATTTTACCTTCAAATTCAGAAAGAATAATAGCATTGTATGGATCCCATTCAGCTACTACGTCACCTTTCTTCACTTTTTTACCTGGCGTGATAAACAATTTAGCACCGTAAGGAATCAAGTTAGTAGTTAAAACAATTTTAGTTTTTTCATCTACCACTCTCATCTCAGCTGAACGACCAATCACCATCTCTACTTCTTCACCAGCGTTGTTTTTACTCTTAACAGTTCTCAATTCATCTACTTCAAGTATACCATCATATTTCACGATGTTTTTAGAATCGGTAGTAATGGTTGATGCAGTACCTCCAACGTGGAAGGTTCTCAATGTTAACTGAGTACCTGGCTCACCAATCGACTGTGCTGCAATTACACCAACTGCCTCTCCTGTTTGAACTCTTCTTCCTTTTGCAAGGTTTCTTCCGTAGCATTTAGCACAAGCACCACGCTCGCTTTCGCAAGTAAGTACCGAACGAATTTCAACCATTTCAATTGGAGAAGCTTCAATAATATCTGCTGCACCCTCATTGATTTCGTCTCCAGAAGAAACGATTAAATCACCTGTTTGAGGATGGAATATATCATGAACTGAAGTTCTACCTAATATTCTTCCTCTTAAAGATTCAACAACCTCGTCATCTTTTCTCAATGCCGACATTTCTAAACCTCTCAAAGTACCACAATCTTCTTCGTTGATGATTACGTCTTGCGCAACGTCAACTAATCTTCTTGTTAAGTAACCCGCATCGGCAGTTTTAAGAGCCGTATCGGCCAAACCTTTACGCGCACCGTGGGTAGAAATAAAGTACTCTAAAATCGAAAGACCTTCCTTAAAGTTCGATAAAATCGGGTTTTCGATAATTGATTGTGATGTAGCTCCCGATTTTTGCGGTTTAGCCATCAAACCTCTCATACCAGATAACTGACGAATTTGCTCTTTAGAACCCCTTGCTCCAGAGTCGAACATCATAAATACAGAGTTGAATCCATGTTGATCGTTTTTCAACTGATCCATCAAATGGCTTGTCAATCTTGTATTTGCTCTACCCCAAATGTCAATCACCTGATTATAACGTTCGTTATTGGTGATGAAACCCATGTTGTAGTTGTTCTGAATTTCTTCTACTTGTTCAGCAGCTTTTTTCACTAACAAATCTTTCTCATCAGGAATAATAACGTCACTCAAACGGAAAGATAAGCCTCCTTTAAATGCGTGATAGAATCCTAAGTTTTTGATATTGTCCAAGAAATCAGCTGTTTTAGCCATTCCTGTAATTTTCAAAACGTGAGAGATAATATTTCTTAAATCTTTTTTAGTCAATAATTTATTAATGAAACCAACTTCAGCCGGCACAACTTCATTGAATAAAACTCTACCAACAGTAGTTTCTACCAACTCAGTAACCAACTCTTCGTCTTTTCTAACAATTGCCTTAACTTTAATCCATGCATGCAAATCGGCTTTACCTTCATTGTAAGCAATAATTACTTCTTCAGCACTGTAGAACGATAAGCCTTCACCTTTAACAACATCTTTTTTACCGGTCGATTTTCTACCTTTAGAGATATAATAAAGACCAAGAACCATATCCTGAGATGGTACCGTAATAGGCTCACCATTAGCAGGGTTCAAGATATTGTGAGAAGCCAACATCAACATTTGCGCTTCCAAAATTGCTGCATTACCAAGTGGTAAATGCACCGCCATCTGGTCACCGTCGAAATCGGCGTTGAATGCAGAACATACTAAAGGATGTAATTGAATAGCCTTACCTTCAATCAACTTAGGTTGGAAAGCTTGGATACCCATTCTGTGCAATGTTGGGGCACGATTTAAAAGAACTGGATGTCCTTTCAATACGTTTTCTAAAATATCCCAAACAACAGCATCTTTTCTGTCAACAATTTTCTTAGCAGATTTAACTGTTTTCACAATACCTCTTTCAATCATCTTACGAATGATGAAAGGTTTGTAAAGCTCAGCAGCCATATCTTTAGGAAGTCCACACTCGTGCAATTTCAATGTTGGACCAACTATGATAACTGAACGCGCAGAGTAGTCAACCCTTTTACCTAATAAGTTCTGACGGAAACGACCCGATTTACCTTTCAAGCTATCAGATAAAGATTTCAAAGCTCTGTTGGCTTCAGTCTTAACTGCATTGGCTTTTCTAGAGTTGTCGAATAAAGAGTCAACTGCCTCTTGCAACATACGTTTTTCGTTACGTAAGATTACTTCTGGAGCTTTAATCTCTATCAATCGTTTCAAACGGTTGTTACGAATAATCACACGTCTGTATAAGTCATTTAAATCTGAAGTAGCAAAACGGCCACCATCAAGAGGTACTAAAGGACGTAATTCAGGTGGAATAACCGGAACAACTTTAACAATCATCCATTCAGGACGATTTTCGATATTTTTAGCAGAAGCACGGAAAGCTTCAACTACTTGCAATCTTTTTAATGCGTCGTTTTTTCTTTGTTGAGAAGTCTCTGTATTAGCGCGGTGACGTAAATCATACGACATAGCATCTAAATCAGCTCTTTTCAATAATTCATACAAAGCATCTGCACCCATTAAGGCTACAAATTTGTTTGGATCTGTATTGTCTAAATATTGGTTTTCTTTAGGAAGAGCTTCTAAGATATCTAAGTACTCTTCTTCAGTTAAGAAATCCATTACAGACAATTCTTCACCACCTTTTTTAGTAGCACCACCAGCGTTAACAACTACATATCTCTCATAGTAAATAACCATGTCGAGTTTCTTAGTTGGTAAACCCAATAGGTAACCAATTTTGTTTGGAAGAGAACGGAAATACCAAATATGAGCAACAGGAACAACCAATTGGATATGGCCCATTCTCTCTCTACGTACTTTTTTCTCAGTTACTTCAACACCGCAACGGTCACAAACGATTCCTTTATAGCGGATTCTTTTGTATTTACCGCAGTGACACTCCCAATCTTTAACCGGACCAAAAATTCTCTCGCAGAACAAACCATCTCTTTCAGGTTTGTAGGTACGGTAGTTAATGGTCTCAGGCTTTAAAACTTCACCACTTGATCTTTCAAGGATCATTTCTGGTGACGCAAGACTAATAGTAATCCTGTCAAATTTTGGAGCGACCTTGTTGTTTTTTCTAAATGCCATGTATTTTATTAATTATAAAATTCAACAATCTGTTTCTTAAATCGGATTAATCAAGAGTAATGTTCAAACCTAGACCTCTTAACTCATGCAACAATACGTTGAATGATTCAGGAATTCCTGGTTCTGGCATTGGCTCACCTTTAACAATAGCTTCGTACGCTTTTGCTCTACCTACAACGTCATCCGACTTAACAGTCAATATTTCCTGAAGGATATTAGCAGCACCAAATGCTTCGAGTGCCCAAACCTCCATCTCACCAAATCTTTGACCACCGAATTGAGCTTTACCACCCAATGGTTGTTGCGTAATAAGTGAGTATGGTCCGATTGATCTCGCATGCATCTTATCGTCCACCATGTGACCTAATTTAAGCATGTAGATAATACCAACAGTTGCAGGTTTATCAAAACGCTCACCTGTTCCACCATCATGCAAGTAAGTTTCTCCATTGATTGGAATACCTGCTTTTTTAGTGTATTCAGTGATTAAGTCTGTAGAAGCCCCATCAAAAATTGGCGTTGCGAACTTCATTCCAAGTTTTTGTCCGGCCCAAGCCAATACAGTCTCGTAAATCTGTCCCAAGTTCATCCTTGAAGGCACCCCTAATGGGTTCAACACGATGTCTACTGGTGTTCCGTCTTCTAGGAACGGCATATCTTCATCTCTAACGATTCTAGCAACGATACCTTTGTTACCGTGACGACCAGCCATTTTATCACCCACTTTCAACTTACGTTTTTGAGCGATGTAAACTTTAGCCAATTGTAATATACCAGCAGGAAGCTCATCACCAACAGTGATCGTAAACTTCTTACGTTTGTAGTATCCTAATAAATCGCTTGATTGGATATTAAAATTGTGAATTAATCTTTTTACAGAATCATTGGTTTTCTTGTCGGCAGTCCAGTTCAAAGGATTAATAACATCATAATCGATATCAGCAATCACCTTTTTAGTAAACTTACTTCCTTTAGGAACAATTTCCTCTTTGTAGTTATTGAATACACCACCAGATGCTTTACCATCGATTAATGTCATCAATTTTTCAAAGAAAACGGCTCTTAATTCCAACAATTTTTTTCTGTGCTCTTCATCAACTTTAGTTAAAACTGCTTTTTCTTCAGTTCTAGCTTTTCTGTCTTTAACGGCACGAGAAAATAATTTTTTGTCGATTACCACACCTGTCATAGACGGTGGAACTTTCAACGATGCATCTTTTACATCACCAGCTTTATCACCAAAGATAGCTCTCAAGAGTTTCTCTTCAGGAGTTGGATCTGTTTCACCTTTAGGCGTGATTTTACCAATTAAGATATCACCCTCCTTTATGTGCGCACCAATTCTAATCATACCATTCTCATCCAAGTCTTTGGTAGCTTCTTCAGATACGTTAGGGATATCAGAAGTCAATTCTTCCATACCTCTTTTCGTATCACGAACATGCATTACAAACTCTTCAATGTGAACAGATGTATATAAATCTTCTCTTGCAACTCTCTCAGAAATAACAATCGCATCCTCGAAGTTATACCCTTTCCAAGGCATGAAGGCAACTTTAAGGTTGATACCCAAAGCCAACTCACCACCTTCGGTAGCATAACCTTCGCATAACACTTGTCCTTTTTGAACTTTGTCACCTTTCTTAACGATAGGTTTAAGGTTCATACAAGTACTCTGATTGGTTTTTTTGAACTTAGTTAAACGGTAGGCTTTCAAATCATCTTCGAAACTTACCAATCTATCTTCGTCGGTTCTGTTGTAACGGATTCTGATTTCCTCAGCATCAACGTACTCAACAGTTCCAGGGCCTTCTGCGTTAATTAAAACACGAGAATCTTTAGCAACATCTTTCTCCAAACCAGTTCCAACGATTGGCGCTTGTGGCGACAATAACGGCACAGCTTGACGCATCATATTCGATCCCATCAAGGCACGGTTGGCATCATCATGCTCCAAGAAAGGAATCAATGAAGCCGCGATAGAAGCAATTTGATTTGGTGCGATGTCCATCAATTGAACCTGTTCAGGAGCAATAACCGGATAATCTGCATCAAAACGTGCTTTAACCAGCTTGTTAGAGAAAGCACCTTTATCATTCACAGGTTCAGTTGCCTGAGCGATTAATTTACCTTCTTCTTCTTCAGCACTGTAATATTTAAACTCGCCAAAATTGGCTTTACCACCTTCTACAACTCTGTAAGGAGTTTCGATAAATCCTAAACGGTTGATTTTTGCGTAAACGCACAATGATGAAATCAAACCAATGTTTGGACCCTCAGGCGTTTCGATAGTGCACAAACGACCGTAGTGCGTAAAGTGAACGTCACGAACCTCGAAACCGGCTCTCTCTCTTGATAAACCACCTGGCCCTAGTGCTGATAGACGACGCTTGTGCGTGATCTCCGACAATGGGTTGGTTTGATCCATAAATTGAGACAACTGATTTGTTCCAAAGAATGAATTGATTACAGATGAAAGTGTTTTTGCATTGATCAAATCGGTAGCCGTAAAAACCTCGTTGTCTCGTACGTTCATACGCTCACGAATTGTTCTAGCCATTCTTGCTAAACCTACACCAAACTGAGCATACAACTGCTCACCTACTGTTCTAACACGACGATTCGACAAGTGGTCAATATCATCAATATCAGTTTTAGCATTGATCAATTGGATCAAATATTTAATAATAGCAATGATATCTTCTTTCGTCAATACCTTCGTGTCACTAGGAATATTTAAACCTAATTTTTTATTGATTCTGTAGCGACCTACTTCGCCCAAATCATATCTTGTATCAGAGAAGAATAATTTATCGATAACACTACGCGCCGTTTCTAAATCTGGCGGTTCAGCGTTTCTCAAAACACGGTAGATTTGCTCTGCGGCTTCTTTCTCTGAGTTAGACGTATCTTTTTGTAATGTGTTGTAGATGATTTCGAAATCAACTACCGAAGTATCTTGTTTGTGCAACAAGATGCTTTTTGAACCAGAATCAACGATTTGGTCGATATGATCATCTTCTAAAATAGTTTCACGATCAATAATAACCTCGTTTCTTTCTATAGAAACAACCTCGCCGGTATCCTCATCCACGAAATCTTCCACCCAGCTTCTTAAAATTCTTGCAGCCAATTTGCGTCCAACAACTTTTTTAAGATTTACTTTGCTTACCTTAATTTCGTCAGCTAAACCGAATATCGCCAAGATATCTTTATCTCCTTCGTATCCGATAGCTCTTAATAAAGTGGTAACAGGTAATTTTTTCTTACGATCGATGTAAGCATACATAACATTGTTAATGTCAGTTGCAAACTCTATCCAAGAACCTTTGAAAGGAATAATTCTAGCAGAATAAAGTTTAGTACCATTAGCATGGCGACTTTGTCCGAAGAAAACCCCTGGTGAACGATGTAATTGAGAAACAACTACGCGCTCTGCACCATTAATAATAAACGTTCCTTTAGGCGTCATGTAAGGGATAGTACCCAAATAAACGTCTTGAACTATAGTTTCAAAATCTTCGTGCTCTTCGTCAGTACAGTATAACTTTAATTTCGCTTTAAGCGGCAAACTATAAGTTAAACCTCTTTCAATACATTCTTCAATGGTATATCTTGGGGGATCAATAAAATAATCCAAAAATTCCAATACAAACTGATTTCTTGAATCACTGATTGGGAAATTCTCACTGAACACTTTGAATAAACCTTCGTCTTCTCTGCTCTCAGGAGTTGTTTCCAACTGGAAAAAGTTTCTAAAGGACTCTATTTGTATATCTAGGAAATCGGGATATTCCGGACGTTTGCCAGAGGCAAAACTATGTCTTTCTGTAATTGCTTTTGTTGCCAAGGATCTTGAGTTTATAGAGTTAATACTAAAAGAACGTTCACATAGCACAAAGGGCTTAGTCTGATCCGTCAGTTGACGGACAGACTAAACCTCTATGTTTTAAAGAGAATTGAATTACTTCAATTCAACTTCAGCACCAGCTTCAGTTAACTGAGCTTTTAACGCTTCTGCATCAGCTTTGCTAATTCCTTCTTTTACTGCTTTTGGAGCTTGGTCTACTAAATCTTTAGCCTCTTTCAAGCCTAAACCAGTGATCTCTTTTACAAGTTTCACCACACCTAATTTAGCTGCACCACCTGATTTTAAGATCACATCGAAAGTAGTTTTCTCAGCAGCAGCTTCCGCAGGAGCAGCAGCAGCTACAGCTACAGCAGCAGCAGCAGGCTCTATACCGTACTCATCTTTCAAGATTTGTGCTAATTCATTTACTTCTTTTACTGTCAAGTTTACTAATTGCTCTGCAAACGCTTTTAAATCTGCCATGATTATTTGAATTTAAATGTTAAATTACTTTGTTAATTAATTTTTAATTACTCTGGTCTTTCTGATAACGTTTTAACTATACCTGAAAGCTTATTGCCTCCCGATTGTAGAGCGCCAATCACATTTTTAGCAGGTGATTGAAGCAATGCGATAAGATCACCGATAAGATCATTTTTAGACTTGATGGAAGCAAGTGCATCTAATTGATCACCGATGTAAGCACATTCCTCTACAAAAGCTGCTTTTACAAGCGGCTTAGGATTTTTCTTTCTGAACTTTTGAATCACTTTAGCTGGCATACTTCCAGATTCAGTGTACAAAATAGCAGTAGAACCTTTCAATGATCCTAAAAGCTCTTGGAAATCTCTTCCTTCAGCTCTCTCCATTGCTTTTTTAAGCAATGAATTTTTCACAACGTGAATTCTAATACCTTGTTCATGAAAAAGACGGCGTAAGCTATTGGTAGCTTCTACAGTCATCGAAGACATGTCTGTAAGGTAGAAGTTAGGATTTGCTTCTAACTGACCTTTCAGATTTAGGATTACCTGATTTTTCTCTTCTTTTGTCATGAATTTTTAATTTATATAAAGGCGCGTAACAGACGTTTGTTAATTCATAAAAGTGTTAGCTTCTAATACTATTCCAGGACTCATAGTACTTGAAAGCGTTATGCTTTTCAAGTAGATTCCTTTCGCAGCAGAAGGTTTCAATTTTACGATAGTTGAAATTAATTCTTGCGCATTTTCAGCAATTTGAGCTGCATCAAAAGAAACTTTTCCAACTGAAGCGTGAATGATACCAGTTTTGTCAACTTTAAAGTCGATTTTACCAGCCTTAATTTCTGTAACAGCTTTACCAATTTCCATGGTTACTGTTCCAGCTTTAGGGTTAGGCATTAAACCACGTGGTCCCAGAACTTTACCTAAAGCACCTACTTTACCCATTACTGATGGCATCGTGATAATCACATCGATATCGGTCCAACCACCTTTTATCTTTTCAATATACTCGTCCAAACCAGCAAAGTCAGCACCAGCATCTAACGCTTCTTTCACTTTATCAGGCGTACATAGAACCAAAGCTCTAACTACTTTACCTGTACCGTGAGGAAGAGTAACAATACCTCTAACCATCTGATTTGCTTTACGAGGGTCAACTCCTAAACGGATATTCAAATCCACAGAAGAATCAAACTTCGTGTAAGTGATTTCCTTAACAATTTTAGCAGCTTCTGCTAAACTGTATGATTTAGTGTTGTCAAATTTGGCCTGCGCCATCTTCTGATTCTTCGTCAACTTTGCCATAAAACAAACTAATTATTAATAATTCTACTTAATTACTTTTTAAAAGGAGATTCTCCTTCAACTGTGATACCCATGCTTCTTGCTGTTCCAGCTACCATAGACATTGCTGATTCCACAGAGAAACAGTTCATATCCACAATCTTGTCTTTAGCAATTTCTTCCACTTGAGCCCAAGTTACTTTACCTACTTTAACTCTGTTAGGTTGAGCAGAACCATCTTTAACTTTAGATAGATCTTTCAACTGCGCAGATACTGGAGGTTGCTTAATAATGAAATCGAATGAACGATCTGAATAAACAGTAATCACTGCTGGAAGCAATTTCCCTGGTCTATCTTGAGTTCTAGCGTTGAACTGCTTACAGAACTCCATGATGTTAACACCTTTAGCTCCTAAAGCCGGACCAATTGGAGGTGCAGGATTTGCCGCTCCACCTCTTACTTGCAATTTAACTACTGCTGTAATTTCCTTTGCCATTTTATTCTTTTTAAATTGTCAATTACTCTTTTTCTACTTGCATGAAAGATAATTCTAATGGAGTTTTTCTTCCGAAAATCTTCACCATTACTTTCAATTTTTTCTTTTCCTCGTTGATTTCTTCGATAACGCCCGAGAAGCTGTTGAACGGACCATCAATTACCTTAACGGTTTCTCCTACGATGAAAGGAATATTAATTTCTTCATTGGACTCAGCCAACTCATCCACTTTTCCTAGAATTCTGTTCACCTCAGACATTCTAAGCGGCACTGGAGACCCATTTTTATCGCCTAAGAAACCAATTACGCCAGTTACATTTTTTATAGCGTGAGGAACTTCTCCCATAAGAGCAGCCTCAATCAAAATATAACCAGGAAAGAAGTTTCTTTCTTTACTTATTTTTTTTCCTTTTCTGATTTGGTAAACCTTCTCAGTGGGAATCAATATTTGCTTAACATAGTCACTTAATCCAAGAGCACGAATTTCATTTTCGATATACTCACGTACCTTGTTTTCTTTTCCGCTTATTGAGCGCACCACATACCACTTCAGCACCAATTCATTATTTGTTTTTGCTTCTGCCATACTTCAATAATTTCTAATAAACGAGTCCTGATAAAAAGTTCAAGATGAAATCCATTCCAAAGATTAACAATGAAAAGATTGCAACTCCAGCCAACACCAACAATGCGGTGCTTTGAATTTCTTTCCATGTAGGCCAAGAAACTTTGTAAACTAACTCATTGTATATGTCTGCAAAATATGCTTTCATTTTCTTTTTATTTAATGCACGGGAGGGGAGAATCGAACTCACAACCTCAGGTTTTGGAGACCTACGCTCTGCCAATTGAGCTACTCCCGTAAAGGCCCAACTTAGTAAGGGCACTAAAAGCTATCCCGAAAATCGGGATAGCTTTAGCCCCTTGAGTAAGGTCAATTATTGTATTAATCTAATATCTCTAGCACTTGACCAGCACCAACAGTTCTTCCACCTTCTCTGATTGCGAAACGTAAACCTTTGTTCAAGGCAACTGGCATAATCAAATCAACAGTGATAGTAACGTTGTCACCAGGCATAACCATTTCACGACCTTCAGGCAAAGTAATCTCGCCTGTCATGTCGGTAGTTCTTAAGTAGAACTGTGGTCTGTATTTATTGTGGAAAGGAGTGTGACGACCACCTTCTTCTTTCTTCAATACGTAAACCTCAGCTTTGAATTTTTTATGAGGTTTGATTGATCCTGGCTTAGCCATTACCATTCCTCTTTTGATTCCTTCTTTATCGATACCTCTTAAAAGCAAACCAACGTTATCACCAGCTTGACCTCTGTCTAATAATTTTCTGAACATCTCAACACCTGTGATAATTGACAATTGTTTTGTCTCAGTTAAACCTGTAATTTCAACCTCGTCACCAACATTGATGATTCCTGTTTCAATTCTACCAGTAGCAACAGTACCACGACCGGTAATTGAGAACACGTCTTCAACTGGCATTAAGAATGGTTTATCAATTTCACGCGGTGGAACCGGTATGTCTGTATCAACTGCATTCATTAAAGCAACAACAGATTCAACCCATTTCGGTTCACCGTTCAATGCACCAAGCGCAGAACCTTGAATAACTGAAATAGTATCACCTTCGAAACTGTAGAATGACAATAACTCTCTGATTTCGATTTCTACTAACTCTAACAACTCGGGATCATCAACCATATCCACTTTATTCATGAATACAACGATTTTAGGTACACCTACCTGACGAGCTAATAAGATATGCTCACGAGTTTGTGGCATTGGTCCATCAGTAGCAGCAACTACCAAGATAGCGCCATCCATTTGAGCGGCACCTGTAACCATGTTTTTAACGTAATCCGCGTGACCTGGACAATCTACGTGTGCGTAGTGTCTAGTTGCCGTTTCATACTCAACGTGAGAAGTATTGATAGTGATACCTCTCTCCTTTTCTTCGGGAGCGTTATCAATAGAGTCAAAATTTCTCACTGCGCAAAGACCTAAGTCTGATAGCACTTTTGTAATTGCGGCAGTTAATGTTGTTTTGCCGTGGTCAACGTGACCAATCGTTCCGATGTTTACGTGTGGCTTTGATCGGTTGAAACTTTCTTTAGCCATGACTTTCCTAAATTTTAATTAATTAATATATTAAACCTACAATAAAAAACTTCCTAAATGCGCAATATGTAGAGCCAGCTACGGGACTTGAACCCGTGACCTCTTCCTTACCAAGGAAGTGCTCTACCACTGAGCTAAACCGGCTTATAAATAAGCCATAAATAAAAAAGAGCGGGAGACGAGACTCGGACTCGCGACCCTCAGCTTGGAAGGCTGATGCTCTACCAACTGAGCTACTCCCGCTTTTTTATCTTTCGTTTGAGTGCGATAGCTCTTGGTAAAATCGCTATCGGTTAAGATACTCAAACTATTGTTTTGTGGGGAGAACAGGATTCGAACCTGTGAAGGCGTACACCAACAGATTTACAGTCTGTCCTCGTTAACCACTTGAGTATCTCCCCAACTTTCTCAATATTTAAAAGAACCAAACAATCACTCTCTTCACTCACCCCCACCGCCTTTTTTATGAGCCGGTGGAGGGATTCGAACCCCCGACCAGCTGATTACAAATCAGCTGCTCTGGCCAACTGAGCTACACCGGCATTTTTACCTAAAAAAAGAACTACTTCGATTTTAAGGATGGCAAATGTAGGTAAAGTTTTTTAATTCACAACAACATTAATATAAAGTTTTTGTAAAAAAAATACGGACTTGAATATTTTCAAGTCCGCACTCCGAAAAGCCTTACAGCTTTTTATTTTTCATCTTTCATTAGAAACTTATTCTATTGTAGCGTGTTTCGCTGATGTTTCTTTGGTTTTTTGCTTAGTTAATTGTGTTCTCAATGCCTCAACAGCAGTATCAATAGCTTCCTCAAAAGTTTTGCATTGTTTCTTAGCGAAAAGCTCTTTCCCTGGGATATTTATCTTAACCTCAGCAATTTTATTTGCTGCATCTTCTGATTTATCCAACCTTAAAAAAACCTCACTATCTATGATTTTATCATAAAAAGTTTCTAACTTAGTTACCTTTAATTGCAAGAAGTCTAACAATTTCTTTTCGGCACTAAAGTTCACTGAATTTAATTTTATTTTCATACTGATGGGATTTTAGGCTCTAGGATGAGCTTGGTTATACACTTTTTTTAATTTCTCAATTGAATTATGAGTATACACTTGTGTTGCAGCAAGATTAGCGTGTCCGAGTAATTCTTTAATTGCATTTAAATCAGCTCCATTATTCAACATATGCGTGGCAAAACTGTGACGCAAAACATGCGGACTCCTCTTTTGATGCGTGCTAACCATGCTTAGAAATTTATTCACTATTCTATATACAAATTTCTCGTACAATTGATCCCCTTTATCTGTTAATAACAAGTAGTCTTCTTTACTACTTATTCTAAACGACAAGTAATCTTTAATTGTTACTGTTAAAGATAAATTAATTGGGATTATTCTTTCTTTATTTCCTTTTCCTAAAACTTTAATGGAATTATCGCCAAAATCAACATCAAAAATCTTAAGATTGATAATCTCTGAAAGCCTCATTCCTGTTAAATAAAGTATTTCAATAATTAATTTATCACGTTTGCCATGAAAGTCTTCGGTTTCAAAATCAACCTGATCTAAAAGAATATCCATTTTACTTTCTTCCACAAAAGTGGGCAGCAGCTTTTTCAATTTAGGCAAGACTACGCCGTGAGCAGGAGACACTTTTAACTGTCCGAGCTTCATCAAAAACTTATAAAAAGATTTTATAGACGATATTTTTCGGTGCACCGATTTTGACTGCAAGCCCTTTTCCACCATCTCTACTATCCAAGCTCGAACCATTAAAGAATTGGCGTGGGTAGAATCTTCTATTTCATAAGAATCTTTGAGATACGCTAAATAAGTCTCTATGTCGTGTTGATAAGCTAAAACGGTGTGAGGAGAGTACCGTTTTTCAATAGTTAGATATTGGAGGAAATCTTGTAAAGGCATATAAATAAAAATAGGAAGAATTTTTTAAAATACCTGAATCGCGTTGGATTAAAATACCTTAAAAAATTCTTCCTATTCTAATTTATAGAGAAAAACTGAAATTAAATTTCAGACAAGTTTCTTTTCAATTTCTCTACGTAAACAGCTTTTTTGTTAGCCTCTCTGTTTGTTACAGATGGTTTTTCAAAAGCTTGTCTGTATCTTAAATCCTTCAAAACCTTAGTTTTTTCGAACTTTCTTTTGTATTTCTTCAACGCTCTTTCGATGTTGTCGCCTTCTTTTACTTGAACTACTAACATATCTTTTATTTTCTTATAGGCAGCAAATATATGAATTCATTTAATAGAAGCAAAAATTCGCAGCAGAAAAGTTTTATTTTACCAATTATCTACCGCTAACTGAAGGCAAACACCAAGAAAAACAATGTCTTTAATAATAAAATGGTTAGGTGCAAAGCACCAATCAGACACCATTCTAAAATGCGCCAAACCCATCATTCCTTCAGCAGAAGGCGTTGTAAAATAAAAACTCAGCGTAATTAAAAATGTAATTGTTCCCAGAATTCCGCCCATCAATGCAGCTTTTTGATTTTTGAAACTAAAGAAAATTAATAAGGCTATTAATATCTCCATTCCACCTATCAATCCTGAAACAAAAGCATGAGAACCCAATTTGTACATCCATGATAAAATGGGACTATTTGAGACATCCGCAAAAATCCCTTCTGCTTCTTCACTTGTGAATTTATACATCCCAATAAAAAAGAGAACTATACCAACTCCGATACGTGATAAATTAACGCCTAAATTTCTCATAAATTAATTTTTACCAAGGATTTTCAATATCTTTTTTCTCAAACAAATGATTTCGCTCGGTGTAATAAGAATCTTTGCGCTTTTCAAGCATCAATAAATCCTTATTTAGCATGCGATAGAGCGAAGATATGGGGAAAACAAAAAGGTAAAACAGCAAACCCAAAATAATTTTCGACATTACCCAGCTCATAGCTTCGCCAAATTTTAGCCAAGCATTGGCAATAAATCCACTGAGAAAGAATTGAGGAAATAGAGCGAGGACGATAAAGACAATGGTGAGATAGAGGAAATTAGCACTATTAATAAGGCGCAATGTAAATAAATGAACAGCCATCAAAGCCAAAGCCAAGACCAACAAAGTTTGCGTAATTTTTATCGAATCTAACTTCATTAAAACAAGGGATAAATAAAGGGTCCGATAGCTGAAGAAGCAGCAAATACAAGTAATACACCGAGTAGTACAATAACAATAATCACCGGCATCAACCAAAATTTCTTGCGCTCTTTAATAAAATTCCAGATATCTTTTAAAAATTCCACGGTGCTAATTTAATCTAAAACATATTCATCTTTCCAATTGTTTTTCTCTTCCCATTCGGGTTGATCTTTTTTAGAGAACAAATAATTGCCTACAACTAGATAGTCCATTTCTGTTCTCATCAAGCATTTGTAAGCATCTTCGGGCGTGCAAACGATGGGCTCCCCGCGTACATTAAAGCTCGTATTCACTACTAATCCATCTCCAGTTTTTTCTTTAAATGCAGAAATCAATGCGTGGTATTGCGGATTGGTTTCTTTGTGCACGGTTTGAATGCGCGCAGAAAAATCAATGTGCGTTACTGAAGGAATATCTGAACGCAAATGGTACAATTTATCTTTTAAAGGCATCGAAGCATAACCATAAGGTAAATGCTTTAAACGATTTTCTTTCACCGGATGAACCAACAACATGTATGGCGAAACACCTTTAAAATCGAAATATTCAGACACATCTTCCGCCAAAACAGAAGGCGCAAATGGCCTAAAACTCTCACGGTATTTTATTTTTAAATTGAGTTTTTTCTGCATTTCAGGGTTGCGCGCATCTGCAATGATACTGCGGTTTCCGAGGGCGCGCGGACCGAATTCCATTCGTCCTTGATGCCAACCAAGCACATTGGCGTTGGCCAAATGATTCGCTACTACTTTCGTTAATTCAACAAAAGAATCAAACTTTTGAAATTTAGCTTTGTACTGCTGAGCCATTTGCTCAACATCATTGTCGTTGAATGCTGGTCCGAGATAAGAACCTTTCATTCCATCCATCAACTCAGCATTTACTTTTCGTTCTTGCTGATAATAAATATGATACGCTGCCAAGGCAGCACCAATAGCTCCTCCAGCATCACCGGCAGCAGGTTGAATAAATATATTTTTGAAGATGTTTTCATTCTGTAATTTACCGTTGGCCACACAATTCAAAGCAACTCCACCAGCCAAACACAAATTATCACAGCCCGTTATTCTTTTAGCTTCTTTTGCCAATTTAATCACCAACTCTTCGGTAACCAATTGTATCGCCAAGCCTAAATCGCAGTGATGCTGATCTAATGGAGATTCTGACTTTCTTCGAGGGAAACCAAAAAGTTTCTCCCATTTTCTGTCGGGAACCATGCGAAGGGCGGTAGCATAGGAAAAATACTTTTGATTTAACCACACAGAACCGTCGTCTTTGATGTCAATCAACTGACATTTTATAATATCGATATAACGCTGAACATCTTTAGAATTGGCATTTCCGTAAGGAGCGAGTCCCATTAATTTGTACTCACCCGAATTCACTTTAAATCCTAAGAAATAAGTAAAAGCAGAATACAACAAACCGATAGAATGCGGAAAATGCAATTCTTTTAAAACCGTAATATTGTTACCGCTACCTTTACAAATAGATGCTGTGGCCCACTCCCCTACTCCATCAATGGTAAGAATAGCAGCTTCATCAAAAGAAGAAGGATAAAAAGCACTGGCAGCATGAGACAAATGATGTTCGGGAAAAAGTATTTTTAATTTTTTGGCGTCGTAATCACCTACCTTTTTAAGTTCGTCTTTAATAAGTTTTTTAAGAAAAAGCTTGTCTTTAATCCATACAGGAATAGACGTTATAAAAGACAAAACACCCTTAGGAGCGAAGCCATAATAGGTTTCTAGTAAGCGTTCGAATTTGAGCAAAGGCTTATCGTAAAACACAATTGCCTCTATTTCATCTAAACTGATTCCAGCTTCTTTTAAGCAATACTGTACCGCATTTACAGGAAAGGATTCATCGTGTTTTTTTCTGGTAAATCTCTCTTCTTGAGCGGCAGCAATAATCTCTCCGTTGCTAATGATTGCTGCAGCAGAGTCGTGATAAAAAGCGGATATACCAAGGATTTTCAAAAAGTACTTTTTAATTTCTTAAGACAAACCAAATGCGAAAATAAAACTGCCGGAACAATAAAACAAGGTAGCCATACAAAAGGAAAATAGAAAACTCCGATATTGGGTTGATCGAAAGCCTGTGCTTGAAAAATGGTTGGGGCTGATAGAATCGCATTGATTACGATGTTGAACAATAAGCCCAGACAGATAACATTCCATAACATCAAATATTTTTTTTCAATTTATGCTTTTTGATTCCGAAATAAACCACCAAAGGAGCCGTAACACCAGAAAGAATGTCGAAATTAATTCCTTCAAAAGTCATTAATTTAGGTACGTAACCGCCTAAAAAAAGCCAAAACAAAACAAGTTCTACGGGAATTCTTACAATATGCAAATAAGTAAGCCAAGTGGTGTCTAAACTATCAATAAAAACTCTTCCTTTATCTGTATTGAAAAGCCTCACAATAAATGCTATTGGCGGCATCAAAAGCAAAATAAATCGAGGAGGAAAAGTATCTGTTTTTTCGTAAAAACCAGTGTGAGATATTATCCCTTGTAATGTAAGCCAAGCAAGAGATGCAGTTAAAACAATCTTTGAATTGCCTGATGATTTGTATAAAAAAAACACTGTAGCTAAAGTTGCTACAATGAAAACCAAATAAACATGTATTGACAATTGCACAGGCTAAAAATAGTTAATTTTAACTCATGATCAGCATACACGTAAAAGTTAAACCTGGCTCCTTCAAAGATGAAATAAGCATTGATGAAAACAATCAATGGATTATTAAAATTCGCGAAAAACCTATTGATGGCTCAGCAAATGAGTATTTGATTAAATTTCTTTCTAAGGAATTAAAAGTGAAGAAAAGTGATATTGTGATCGAGAAAGGGTTGATGAGTCAGTTCAAGAAAATCGAAATTGCATTAAGCGATGAAGATATAGAGTCTATTGTCTCTAAATTTAAGAAGTAGCGCGATTTTTTATTGCAGCTTCATAATAGCCAATCCATTGTTTTGCACCAACCTTAGTACACAACTCACCAATTAATTTCAACGGAACATCTTCGGCTTTTTTAAAGCGAATACAACATTTACCCATATCCAGCTTTTTCTTTGAAAACTTGATCCACTCTACTCTAAACCAATCCAGCAACTCCCCTTTATACAAACCCATGTGATAAACAGATATATAGTTTTTTTGAGAAGCCACACTAATAAAAGGAAGCGGCAATTTAGGGTCGCAATGATAGCCTGCAGGATACAAAGAATGAGGCACCGCATATCCAATCATGCCATAACTCATACATTCTTCAAAACCTTTGGGTAAATTTTTACTGATGACTTGTCGCAAAGAAATCATTATTTCCTTTCTGTCTTCAGGTAAGAGCTTCAAATATTCTTCTACCGAGGATGCTTTTGATTGCATAAAATATTAGTTTAATCCACACTCTACACGAAGCTTAAAAATCAAATTAATTTTCAATAATGCCCTTTGAGTGAGTAGATATAAAGTGTTTGGTTATCGATAGCATATATCAGGCGATGCTCTTTATCTATCCTTCTCGACCATTTACCCGAAAGTTCGTGCTTAAGTGCTTCTGGCTTGCCAATACCTGTAAAAGGATTTTTCTTAATGTCTTCGATTAATTCAACTATTTTATTTTGAACTCTCTTGTCTCCCGATTTCTTCCAAAAATCAATGTCTCGCAAAGCCTTTTTACTATATGCTACTTCCACAAGTCTTTGGTTTTAATAACTTTAAAGTCGCCTTTTTTAAAGTCAACATCACCTTGTTTTATCATAGCCACAAAATCGGGGTCGTAAGGAGATTTAGAAATCTCGAATTTTATTTTAAGCGCTTTCATAAAGGCTTTTAGCGCTTCAAACTTATCTTCACTGCCCGGGTGTACTATTATTATATCGGGAGTTTTCATTTTGTAAAAATTATAAATTGATTACTATTTATACCTACAAATGTATCTAAAAAATAACGCCAAAGCAATATATTGATTTCACGAAAATGAGTAAGTCTTAAAATGGAATATATTATTACAATACACCCACATTACTTACTATTATCAAAAACAACTCTTCCTTGTCGACTAACTGCATTCTCAGTAATAATTACCCTTTTATTAGTTTGGAATTTAGCTTTAAGTTGCTTTAATAAATCATCCATGCAATTAGTGTTTTGCGAAGGGAAACAGAAGTCTTTCTCTCCTTCTCTTCCCCAACTAATTATTCTATATTGAATTTCGCAATTTTTCTGATTTTCAGCATTTATAATATTCTGCATCTCTTTAGAGCCAACACCATCAATTCCTCCACCAAAACTAACAAAAGAAACTACAAACCTCATTGTAACCACTGAAGAGTCTGCGATTTTTTCTGAAGTTATAACACTTGAAGTTTTTGAATGATGACAAGAAAAAATAACAAAACAGCAAATAAATAAAGCCCCTAATATTCTTTTCATACCTTAACGATTAACTATGATATTTCCGCGAAATAATTGATTCGATGTACTAACTTCAAAGATATAATAGCCCGAATCTATATTTGTCAATTGCAAAGATAAACCATGAGGGGAAACTTGCTTTGAGGTAATCAAAGTCGTTAAGTCTGCTCCTGTTATCGAATACAGGCGAAAAGTTTGTATTTCTTCAAAATTAGGCATTTCAATAAACACATTATCAGTACTTGGTGTTGGAAAAACTTTAACTTCTTTGCGAGGCTCAGTATAACTAACACTGCTAGGTATATCGCAACCATCCGACAATAAAAGGCCAATTCGTTCTAGCTGAATTGCTGTTCTCATTCTCTCTTTTTGGCCAAAAGTAAACATGTTTAAACACGCATCATCAGTATAATCCATATAGTTCATATACATCTCTCCGTTCTCACCGCTACCACAAGAGCTATAGGCATTGTGTGGAAATTCTGGACACTCGTCATTAGCTTTTTCGCTGGCTTCAGTATCAGCAACTTCATCATCGCCACAATCGTCGTCACCCCAAATATGAAAAAGATTAAAGTAATGACCAATTTCATGAGTTGTTGTTCTACCTAAATCATAAGGATAAGAAACATTGCCAAAGACACCAAATTTATCAAATGCAACTACGACACCATCTGTTGTATCAGTTGCATTAAATGGAAAAGTCGCGTAACCTAACGTATTACTGTCATCACCTCCAAAAGCCAATGTCCAAATATTCAAGTATTTATTAGGATTCCATATTGTTTGTGGTTTCACGTACTCGTCGATTTCATCCCTTGTCCAATCATTAAATCCACCATAAACTCTTGTTATCCCATTTGTTGGATTTCCATATTCATCTTGCTTCGCTAAACAAAATTCTATTTTACAATCGGCGGTATAACCCCAAAACGGATGATCTTCTTCAAGAGAGTCCTCGTTTAATAGTCTAAAATCTTTATTTAATGATTCTATTTGAGAAAAAACTTGCTCGTCACTAATATTCATTCCCTCTCCAATATTTTCGCCATTGTGAATAACATGAACAACTACTGGTATTATAAATAAAGAATTATCCTCGGCTGTTTTATTTGTTACATTACTTTGAATACGCTGAACAATTCTCTTATTCAAATCATCTATTTTAATGTGGAGAGTTGAATCCTTTTGTTGCATTTCAGCCAACAAATCCATTGTCCCACAGGTTCGCTTAGTTGTTTGTGCGAAAATTAAATTCTGAAATAAGACAAACAGAATAGCTAAATATATTTTTCTCATACTTTAAAATTACTCAATATTAATAAACACAGCACTCTTAATTACAGTTTTAATCGCGTCTGAATACAAAGTTATTTTTGCTTGAGGAATCTCAAAAGTTTGCCCATCGGCATATTGTATTTTAATTGTTGAATTAGCCAAATTCTGACCTATTATCCAATAATAAGCACCGCCTATCAATGTATTTCCACCTAATATTTGAATGTCCTCTTCCATTTTACCAACACCTGCCCCAGTAACAACGGATGCTTTAGTGAGACAATTAGCTCCTTGAAAAACCACCATTCTTCCGTTTGGATCATAACAATAATATTTTCCCTTACTAAACTCAAATACATAAACAACTTCGCCTGCAGCCATTCTCAAATTCTCGGATCTGTAATAACATGGAGGCTGGTATACAGTATCCAAAACCACAACTGAATTTGAGTAATTTTCATTCTGATAATAATCTTGGCCACTTGGCATAACAACAGCATACTGAGCAGTTGAATTAATGATAAAATACCCTTCCGAAAAAGCTTCAGTAGTTTGCGCTTTTACATTTAATATGCTGGCAGCAAAACAAATAAACAGAGTATAGGCCTTTAGATTTTTTATCATTTTAGATTTATTTAAAAACTGTTTAAATTTTTCCCGAACACTTATTATTTCAGTCTACTTTGCAGTTCTGGAATCATTCCGTTATACTTTTTCAATACCCTGTCCCATGCTTTAAATTTTTCATCATCTTTAGCCGACACATTATTTCCTTCAGCTATTTCAGAAACAATTTTCACCTTATAGCATGAGCCGGCATCGGAATTACAAATTCTAACTATAACCCTTGTTCTTATAGTAGATTTACCAATTGAATTTACCACCCACGAAGTTCTTATATACCCACTTGATTTATCGGTTACCTCAATCACATCGAATCCTGAAGAAATAATTTCGCTGATTATTTTCCACGCCTTCTCTTCTGAAATGTCTGATTTTAAATCAAAATCAGTGTTTGCCAAATCAGAAGATACAGAAGCTTCAAAAGCATCATCTTTTTTCATATTCATAGTTACCATTTTAGGTGTTTTGGGATGGGTTTTATCGTTATAAATCACCTCGGTGCAATCAAAAAAGCCTACCTTCTTAGAAACAATAGTCGTGTAAGAGTTTTTCATCACTTTAATCGTAGCCTTCCCATTTCCTACTAATTGACCATCTTGATAAATTTGCGCATCATTTTCTGAGCATGATACGCTAACTGTTTTTCCACCTGCAAAACACAAGATTGTGAACATAAGACTTAATGCAGTTAAAGCGCGACTTAGTTTATTGGTATACATATCTAAAATTTTAAAATTTGTTTGTTAGGGCAAATGTATAATAAATTTCAATTAGTCGTATTTTAATATGACTATATTTTTATAGAAACGCTTGACTTTTCCCATTCTAAAATCAATTTGAATGGATAAACAACAATTAGCCAAAATTATTGGCAACAACATAAAGTCTTTGAGAAAAACAGAAGGAATTAATCAAGCTGAACTAGCTAGACGATGTTTTAAGGATAAGCAAGCTATTGAAAAAATTGAAAACGGGAAAGTAAATGCTACTATACATTCTCTATACATTATAGCTGTTGCTATGAATAAAGAATTGAGCGATTTAGTTGTCATCAAACCAAACACATAGAATATATTTAGTGTTTTCGGGCAGAATGTGTTGATTTCACTTTAGTAATTTGAAATTATAGATTACTCTGGTTATCATTTTTGTCTCATCATCACATACTTAGTCCCTTGGTAAATTGCATCAACGAATATTGCCCCTGTAACCTAGAGTCTGATGCGAAATCAATACTATCACCTTGTTTCCAAGCCAAACATAGTGTCATTGTCTTATTGTTTTAGTTGCTTTCGTCTGTTTCTTTTTCAAATGCGCTCTAAGCGGAACTGCAACTAACGAGACGCAAAATTTTGCATCTCTCCGGAACACCAATTATGCAACAACACTATCGCCCACACTCTATTATACAAATAATCTTTACCTCCAAAATACTGCGCTTTTAACTGTTGTACCTTTTGATAATCTACAAATCCAGCTGCTTCAATCACTTCTTTGGAAGTATATTGTTCTACCAATTCGCGTAAATCTTTTTTAAGCCAGTCGTTTAAAGGTATGCTG
>Ga0208960_1000169_pt1 | contig 36117 bp, 42 predicted proteins | sample GreLakmeON33MSRF_FD_187703 | JGI IMG/M metagenome (GOLD analysis project Ga0208960, IMG submission 187703) | Freshwater lentic microbial communities from great Laurentian Lakes, MI, USA - Great Lakes metaG ON33MSRF (SPAdes) | ecosystem: Environmental > Aquatic > Freshwater > Lake | place: Great... | reverse complement strand
CCGAATTGGAAGTGTCGCCTATATTGCGATGAGACGGTCCCGGCCGATGCGAGAAAGAAATTCCAAGAAGTATATGACGTCGATGTTCGTCTGGCGGAAAACAATCGTGGACCGTTCTATGGAAGTTCCTGGAGATTTCATGTTCACGATGATGAAACCGTTGGCCGTTTCCTTATTCGAGATTGCGACTCTCGATTAAACTGGCGCGAACGCGCGGCGATAGATGCATGGATTTTTAGTGCTAAAGCATATCACTTCATGCGTGATCATCCTTATCACAATAAACCAATTCAGGCTGGCATGTGGGGTGGTTGGGCGCGGCCGTGGGGTGGTGCCCGTCCGCTGATCAAGATTGTTCCATTCATCGATCGTTGGCCAAGTTGGGATCGGTATGGGTGTGATGAAGCATTTCTCTCGTGCTTCTATCCATTCATGAGAATGGATGCATGTGTGCACGATCCATTCTTTGAGAAGATACCATTCCCTCCTCATCGTCCAATTCTAAACGGTGGAACATTTGTTGGTCAAGCGTTCGTCAATGACAGGCCAGTCGTGGTGTGATAGATATTATTAAATATATTATTATTATGATTAACTCAAATATTAAGATACACACTCTATCCAATCGAAACATGATTCTCATTCAGAATGATTGCATCACGGATAAAATTATGGAAGGATACGAACCATGGATCACGGATCTAATCATGGCGCATGTTAAACCTGGAGATATTTGTATTGATATTGGCGCCAATTGTGGTTATCACACTCTAACAATGGGAAATGCCGTAGGTGATAACGGCATGGTATTTGCATTTGAACCTCAGCGAATTATTTTTCAACAGCTTTCAGGTAACATATTTCTAAATCAGATATTTAACGTGGCTACGTTTAATACTGCATTGGGAGATAAAAATGATATCGTAGGCATTTCCACGAAGGATTTTGTAAACACTAAAACCAATTGTGGTGATACACGCATTCACTTAAATATGTTGGAGAGTAAGGAGTGTGTTGAACGCCGCCGGCTTGATGACATGTTGCCGGAAATTGCTAAATTGGATTTCATGAAAATAGATGCCCAAGGATCGGAACTTATGATTTTACAGGGCGCAAAAATGCTTATCGACAAATGGCATCCCAAAATAATCATTGAAATTGAATGGCATCAGCTTGCGCATTTTCAAATTACTCAAGAAATTTTACTCAATTATTTAAGGAATGATCTTGGATATTCAGTAGTTAGTTTACCACAAAGTTCTGATTATTTTTGCGAACATGTTTGAAATTTAAGATATGAATATAGTAATTCCCATGGCTGGTTGTGGCCAAAGATTTCAAGATGCTGGATACGCCGATCCAAAACCGGCAATCATCGTTGACGGAAAGAAGATAGTTCAACACGTGATAGATGTTTTTGCGCAACATGACAAGTTTATCTTTATTGTAAATAGAGATCACGAAGATCATCCTACTTTGATACCCACGCTAAAGGGTTTACGATCACGATCTGATATTATTATTATCCCTCCTCATAAGAAGGGTCCAGTTTATTCAGTTATTCCCGCATTTGATCACATTGATGATGACGCGCCAGTTATTGTTGCTTATTGTGATGGTACTGTAAAATTTGACTATGAGCATTTTAAGAAGTATCTAATTGAAAATGATTTAGATGGATGTATCTTCACTCATACCGGATTTCATCCGCACAGTTTGTCTAAGACAAAGATGGCATTTATCAAAGAAGCCGATGGTCGAGTTCTTGAAGTGAAGGAAAAAGCACACTATACTGATAATCCTCAGAATGAACATGCATCATCTGGCATCTATTATTTTAAGTCTGGGGCTATTTTGAAGAAGTACTTTCGACGGGCAATTGAGGAGAATTTGAACTATAATGGAGAACACTATATTACTTTAGTTTACAATCTACTCATAGGCGATAAGCTCAACGTTGGATTTTATGACACTAAGTATGTGTTGATCCTTGGAACTCCAGAAGAAGTTAGAAACTATGAAGCATGGTTGACAATCGTTCGTAACACTCACACCAAAAGCACACACGATCTCATTAAACTGTATGATTATTGGAAGGGATATTTGTCATGAACTACATTTCACATCGAGGTAATTTGGATGGCCGCATTCCAGAGAGGGAGAATTCTCCGGACTATATCGATAAAGCAATTGCTGAAGGTTTCCAAGTCGAAGTAGATCTTCATCAAATTGGCTACGATTTGTTTTTAGGCCACGACTTTCCCCAATACTTAATTGATTGGGAATGGCTTTGCAATCGAAGTATCAGTTTGTTGATTCATGCAAAAAACTTTGCGGCGGCTCAATGGTTATCGCGTACAGAGTTACATTTCTTCTGTCATACGTCCGATCCATACACAATAACAAGTCAGGGTTTTATGTGGTTACACAACTTAAGTTCGAATGTCAAACCAAATTGTATTGTTCCTCTGATAACCTCTGAATTACTAGATGCTTACACCGGTGAAGAAATGGCAGCCATTTGCACAGACTTTCCGCACAAAGCCGTTCTAAAATATGAAAATCGATAAAGTTATCTTCGCTTCTTCGGAAGATGAATATTATTCCAGCTTTTGGAATATGCAATCCAAACTTTGGAAAGTTGGATTGGGCATTGAACCAATCTGTCTTCTCTATGGCAAGAAAGAGAATACGGACATGACGGAAGAACATGGGAAGATCATTGAAATGGAATACCTCCCAGATCTTCCAAAGATTCTGCAACTCACATGGTCGAAATTCAATTATCCGACCCTCGAACCAGATACTACTTGGATTATGGGAGATATCGATATGCTTCCACTTTCAAAGAGGTTTTTTACGGAGTTTATCGCCGACATACCCGATAGCGCCTTTGCGCATCTAAATGCTTCGGGCAATGTGTATGATGGAGATTGTGCCAAGTTTTTCAAATATGGAAGTCAGATTGATAGTAAACTGAATGGACGTAGGCCTGGAGGTGTTGATCTCCCCGGTCATTATTGGACTGGCAAAGGAAAGAGATTTGAAATTTTCACGGAAGGTAAACCATTTGAAAAACAAGTAGATCAGATTGTCAAAGCAGATCTCTATGGTCTGGGACCAACTAAAAGTCCTTCGTATAATTCTGCTAATCCAGCTTCATATTATTGGTGCGCGGAAGAAATGCGAAGTTCAGAATTGATGTATGATGCGATTAAGAACGGCCAAGTGACATATGTTCCGCGATATTATACTTCCAATCAGAGAATCGATCGATCTACGTGGGCATATGATGATTATGGATATCATGCTGAAAGACTCGCGCAGAAACTTTACGTCGACATTCATTGTGTGCGACCATATAAACGTCAGAAAGACGCATGCGAACGCATCATTGAAATATCAGGTATCTTGAAATAGTTATGAATTCGAAAGTAATTTGGCAAGCACCAACGGCATCTGGCCTCGGTGACCGCCTCTGTGATCTTCTCTTTGTTCGTGCATTTGCCGAGATGGTTGGTTCAGAACTTCGCACATTCTGGCCAGGATTTGAAATCAAAGCCGTCGACGCGCCCCATCGTCAGACGGATATTCTTCTGGAGAATGTTCTGAAGTATATTAAGCTTCCTCCCGCAATCGTTTTCGATGAACCTAAAAATATTCTAGAGCCACCTTCTCTCAGTAAAAGTGATGTCATTTTCAACAAATATGTTGGAGGCGCATTTACGACTCAAACGTTTTTCGATCGATACGTGAATCCGCATTTATGCCTTCGTTCATTTCCAGAATTCGAAGCTGCCGTAAGCAAGGTAAAGACGATGTTTGGATTCTCCGCGGAAATTACGGATTACCTCAAAAACCTTCCAAAGAATTTTGTGGCTCTTCATATTCGGCGAGGTGATAAGATCTGCTATACTTTAGGAACGGCTGATAAATATCAATGTCACTTAAGTGAAGTCGATTACCTCAATACTCTGACGTACAAGACTATTGATTACTTTAATTCCGCCGGATTGAAAATCATTTTTATCTGTGGAGATGAAGATGAAAAAACCAAACCATTTCACGATTATGCTTTGAGTTTGGGATTTGCCATTATTCAGACTCCAAAAATGGAAAAATGGAAACAGACTTATTATGATCTGGCTATAATGAGCAAGGCCAATTCAATCGTAACGGCCATGAAATATTCCTCATTCGGAATGTTTCCTTCGTTAATTGGAAATGGCAATTTTACGACCTCATATAGAATCGTTGAGAATGTAGATCGTTATGAACCACTAATACGCGGTTGATGAAAACACTTTTAAGCTTTGGCGGAAAACAACAGGGCGCAAATAGACATTGTGGTGATCCGGCGTGCCGGACATATCGAAACTATTCGCGGGAAGTTGAACGCCTATTCGAATCCGCCAAGCCATATGGATTTGACAGGATGATCATGTACGATGATGCCTGGCTCAGAAATTCAAAGTATTGCACACCTGAATCTATTCGCGTCATTAATGAACCTTCATTTGGCTGGATGTTCAAACCAGCCGCGATCGCCGCGGGCATGGAAACAATTTCGGATGGAGATTATTTGATGTGGGTGGATTCCAATGATGTCTTTCAAGGTGATCCGGCCCGTCTTTTTGCCGTGGCCGATGAGCGTGGAATTTATGCTCATGAACATGGCTCTAATGCAAATCTCAACAGGCAATGGACTCGGCGTGATATGTTTGTCGGAATGGCATGTGATGAAGCGAAATACTGGAATGCCCGGCAAATGCAAGTCAACGTAATGGTCTTCAAAAAATCCGCACCCATCACGGCATTCATTGCCCAATGGCTCGCATATGCTTCAAACTTTGCAATCATGATTGGCGAAGGGAAATACCAAAACTTTCCTGAATATGATGATCATCGCCATGAACAAAGCATCTTCACTCTGCTAGCTACTAAATATGGTCTGGCGGCAGATTGGGAACATCCCTATGATGTTATCGCCGGTCATCTTCCGGCGATCATTAAAACAACGTAATTAAATATATGAAAATCGATAAAGCTATCTTCTCAACGGGCGAAACCTTTGCGCCGAACTGGAATCTTCAATCCAAAGTTTGGCATGCAATGGGAATCGAACCGGTCTGTCTTTTCTTTGGCGATCGGTCGAAAACTGACATGACGGAAGAGTATGGGAAAATCATTGACATGCCGATTGAGCCTTCTCTGCCTCTTCTCATTCAGATTACTTGGTCGAAGTTCTTCTGGCCAACACTTGAACCTGCAACGACTTGGATAATCGGCGACATTGATCTCTATCCTCTGCAACGAAAATGGTTCATTGATCAGATTGCCAATGTTCCAGATAGTCATTATGTTCATCTGGATGCGGAAGGAATAACCAGACTTCAAGGTCAACCGAGCTGGATTGGTGCCAAGAAAGCCTCCGCGCTAACGGCACCGGCATCACATTGGTCGTCTTTCCGTGGAGTTGCACAACCTTCGCCAATTCCGGGTCATTACCACGTCGCCCGCGGAGATGTTTACAAGCTTGCTCTGGAACAACATCGCTCATTCAATGACGAGATTCGAGAAATAATCAAAGCTGGAATCTATGGATGTACGCGAGATTTTCGACCGGATGATCCAATTGAGCAACATAATCTCTGGTGCGCGGAAGAAAATCGTTCAAGTGCGGCTCTTCATAGAAGTGTTCAGAATGGTCTGATTGAATTCACCGGATTTGGAATGACTGGTCCCCAGCGTTTCGATGGTGAAAGGAATGTTCCTGCTCGGCCAGAGTATTTCTATGGGCCAGAGATGACTCCAGAAGGGTTGGCGGCCCTTCGGAGAGGCGATTGGGTGGATGTTCATGCTGGCCGACCATTCAATACATGGATGGGAGCGACGGAAAAACTTTTGATGGCGGCCGGAATGCTTTGAAATCATGAACATCCTTATCATTCAGGAAAATGGTCATCATGATGGCAATCGCATCTATCGAGAATGCTACTCATTTCAGAGAGCATTTCAAGAGATGGAAAACGTTTCGGCTGATGTATGGGGAAATCGGCATGCGAATTTTTCAAAGAAGCCTGATTTCGATTCATATGACATAATCCTTCAGCTCGAACAATATGATGGATGTTACGGTCAATCTTGGGTGCCGCACGAAGAAATTAAAAAGTCAAAGGCTTTCAAGGTTCTATGGGCCGTCGATTCTCACGTGCGCGGCGCCCATTACTATGAAGATCTTCGAGAAAAAGGTGCATATGATTTGGTTCTGAATACGATCAAGCATCACATCGGCCCAAAGGGAATCTGGTTCCCGAATGCCTACGATGACACTCTGATCAAGCCGCTTCGTGTGGATAATATCCTCGACGTCGGATTCTGTGGATGTCCGGCCACGGAAAAACGCCAGGCATTTCTGCAATATTTGAAAATGAAACTTGGGTCCAGTTTTCGTCATGATGCTTGGATTCTGGGTGATGAAATGGTTCGCACGATCAATTCATATCGCATTCACTTTAACTTCAACATCGCCGATGACATCAACTACCGTTCATTCGAAACTCTGGGGTGTGGAATTCCTCTCCTCACGAATTACAATTACCAATATGAGGAACTCGGATTTATTCACGGTGAAAATTGCCTGATGTACAAAACTCCAGACGAAGCCATCGAGTTGTGCAAAACATATCTGGCTGACCCAGTGGCACGTGAAAAGATCGGAGCGGCCGGTCTCATCTTGGCTCGTCAACATTCATATCGCGCTCGAGCTCGTCAACTTCTCTCCTCCGTCTCTTCCATTCATCGGTCCAAAGCAGGTTCACTGATTATCAACGACTTGCACATACCCGCAAAGCCCTGATATTCAGCCTCTAAAAAATACTTTCACTTTTTTATTTACATTGACATGTACATGTTTCATGGTATTATTATCTCAGAATGAAACAAGAAATTGCAAATGGTGGTCGTATGTTTGGAGATGATTTTCGATCCTTTTCTGGTCTAAATAAAGCTGTTATAGAATTTGCGAATTTGAATTCTTTATCTATCGATGTTGTCGATGGCAATTTTTGGGGGTTCTAAAATAAATTATATAGATGAAAATTGTTTTGACTGGAGCAAGTAGTGGAATAGGTAAATTTCTTGCTGATATACTCTCTACGCATGGCCATGAAGTTTGTCGAATCGCCCGCTCTCCTCAGAATGGATTTAGTTTCCAATGTGATGTTAGTGATTGGAATGCAATTGAAGATTGTGCTAAAAAAATTAGTATAAAATGGAATTCAATCGATGCACTTATTTGTTGTGCTGGAATTCAAGGTCCTATTGGCCCTACGATGGAAATTGATCCACTTGAATGGCGTAAAAATCTGTCGACGAATTTAGATGGAACATTTTTTGCCATTCGCGCACTATATCCATTATTAAAAAAATCTTCAATTCGATCGAAAATAATCTGTTTTTCAGGTGGTGGATCTACCAATCCACGGCCAAATTTTGCTGCTTATGCTGTAGCTAAGACTGGCATTGTTCGACTTGTTGAAACACTTTCGGCTGAATGGATAGGCAATTCACCGGACATCAATGCAATTGCTCCCGGTGCAATATTTACAAAGATGACTGAAGAAGTTTTGGCGCATGGTGAAAAATTAGCAACCATTAAAGAATTTGAATGTGCTACTAAAATGTCACGCGATAATTCATTGAAGTTGCAAAAAGTTTTAGGTCTTATTGAAATGTTACTTTCTTCGAAGAGCGATGGTATTAGTGGCAAACTTATTAGCGCTCCTTGGGATCCTTGGCACAATTTGCCTGAGCTTCATGAGGATCTTATGAAGTCAGACATTTATACTTTACGACGCATTATTCCAGAAGATCGAGCAAAACAATGGAATTCAAAAACTTTGTAATTCAGTTACACTTTATTATGTACTTCTGATCAGAATCAAAATAAGTTATGATCATATTATTCGGTTCAACTGGTTACGTTGGCAGCGAATTTGCCGCGCAGTTAAAGACTGCTCGCATTCCTACATTTTTCTGGCCGAATACTCATACGACGACATTTTCCGATTTACAGAAGTGGTATAAGAATGCCGGATGTCCTATCATCGATTGTGCAATCAATGTTGCTGGATATACTGGTAAGCCCAATGTAGATGCCTGCGCGCATGCGCAAAGCCCTGATAATCAGCCCTAAAAATACTTTCACTTTTTTGTGTACATTCTCAGGTTTCATGGTATTATTATCTCAGAATGAAACAAGAAATTGAAAATGGAAATCGAGATCGTCGGCTGGTCTATCATCGAAGCAATCGCGCCACTTATTTCGAAGATTCTTCGCTCCCAGGCATGTTGAATGTAGTCTATCGCGGCCGCGGTGCCTCAAACGCGATCATGAAGCTTAGGAATGATGTCGACGGTCGCAACATTTTGAAAGCGCTGAAAACTCTGAACCCGACGATTCGCTATCGCGTTCACTATCGTTGCCCGGAGACTGGGCAATATGCTCCTCATTGCGGTGCGGTTCGAATGGTTCGCGCCAAAGTCATGGATGTTCGGGTGGATAAACGGACGATGGGGAATCCTTGGTACCAATATTGATTATGAAAACGAAAACCGCTGATCGATCTGACGCCTACTTTATGCGGCTGAGGAAGAAGTTTGTCGAGCACATTAGGGCTGCGACCAGCCTCGCAGAAGAAATGGATTCATTTACGGACGATGGGGAAGACTTGGAAAACAATTTTGTAGATCGCCTCGCTCAAGCGAACGAGGCCACGATTGAACTTTCGGACATCACTGGAAACTGGATTCGCTCTGAACGAGAGGGGTCGTCTCGCAGACTTGGCCGACTGGGGCCCGTCCGCATCCACGTCGCGAGCCGGCTCGCGGTCGCGCGGCGTGAGTCGCAGTGATGCAGAATAAATTTCGAAATCTATTCATCTGACAGCAATACGTTCCGCTCATGAGTCTGGAAACTCCGCATGAACAACCCAAAGGATACCAGAAAGTATGGGGCAGGTGAATAGATTTCAAATAATTTAACCATTGGTTTGCCGTCCGGCGATTCTCTTTGAACGATATGAACATATTTTATCTGGAGCATGGTACAAAAGACTGTGCTCAAATGCACGTGGATAAGCACGTGGTAAAGATGGTTCTTGAGTATGCTCAATTACTCTCGACTGCCCATAGAGTGCTTGACGGGGTTAGGTCTATCGGAGTTAGTAAGACTGGTCGAAAGCAAACTCGATACATTATTCCCGATAGTCGTGAGTCTCTGCTCTATAAGTCTACTCATATCAATCATCCTTCAAGTGTTTGGGTGCGGCATAGTTCTTCTAATTATGCATGGCTATTCGAGATGTTTGTCTCGCTGATGGATGAATACACGTATCGATATGGTGGCAAAGTTCACGCTACTAGTAGATTGACGGAATGTCTACGCCGCCCGCCAAATAATATACCCGAAGGCTCCTTTACCCAACCACCGCCGGCTATGCCCGAGCAATACAAAGTGTCTGGAGATTCGATAAAGTCATATCGAAAGTATTACCTCGGCGAGAAGAGACAGCTATTTTCTTGGAAACGCCGAGAGGTACCAGCTTGGATTGCATAGTAAAAATGTTTGGTGAATCTAAAGCTGCCACGTATAAATAAATTTAACGCGGGTTAGAGAAGTTGGTCATCTCGCAATGCTCATAACGTTGAGATCGAGGGTTCGAATCCCTCACCCGCTACCATTTTGATTTGCTGGATTGAGGGACACGGGGCTTCATGCCCCTGCTCCTAAAAAGGGCTCACCTCAATTCGGCTTAATAATTTTGTCAGATCGGCAATCTCTAAGATCCTTGCTTCTCATTGAGTCGCATGAGGGACCGACTGACAGGTCCCAGTGGATTCAGTGACTGTAGCCTCCGTAAGGCGGTCGCGAGATGCCGAGAGCTGGTAATAGATCATGATGCGCTACAGCAAAATTCATGACTAGAGCCCAGCGGAATCGAAAGACGCCGACATGGAATAAGCACTGGGACCATCCTTTGATTGCATAGTTTAAATTACGAATGAAACGTCTCGACGGGGGCGGGCGCGACTGAGGTCACCCTTCGTAAAAACGCCAGCTTTCTAAGCTGAAGATGCCGGTTTATATCCGGCTGCAATCTCCTCATTTTATCCTGCCAACTCAATAGACCTAGTATGTGCAAAAAAGCATTCATCACCGGCATCACCGGACAGGACGGTTCCTATCTCGCCGAACTTCTGCTGGGCAAAGGCTATGAAGTTCACGGCGTCATCCGGCGCGCCAGCACGTTCAACACCGGACGGCTCGACGGCATTTACAACGACCCGCACCTGTTTTTGCATTACGGCGATCTGAGCGATGGCAGTGCAATGGCGCGGCTACTCAGCTTAATCAAGCCCACGGAAATTTACAATCTAGCCGCGCAATCCCACGTTCGCGTCAGTTTCGACAGTCCGGAATACACCGCCGACATCACCGGCACCGGCACGGTGCGGCTGCTGGAGGCGATTCGCGAGACAGGACTCCAGTCACGTTTCTATCAGGCGTCATCGAGTGAGATGTATGGTCTGGTGCAGGAAGTGCCGCAGAAGGAGACAACGCCGTTTTATCCGCGCAGTCCTTATGGTTGCGCGAAGGTTTATTCCCACTGGATTACGGTGAACTACCGCGAGTCCTATGGCCTGCACGCCAGCAACGGAATATTGTTTAACCACGAATCGCCCCGGCGCGGCGAGACGTTTGTGACGCGTAAAATCACCCGTGCCATCGCGCGCATCAAGGCCGGCCGGCAAAACAAGTTGTTCCTCGGCAATCTCGACGCCAAGCGCGACTGGGGTTACGCGAAGGAATATGTTGAGGCGATGTGGCTGATGCTCCAGCAGGAGCAGCCAGATGATTATGTGATCGCCACGAACGAGACGCACAGCATCCGCGAGTTTTTGGAAATCGCCTTCGGCCATGCCGGCCTCGACTGGAACAAATACGTCGAGATTGATCCGCGCTATTTACGTCCAGCCGAAGTAGATCTGCTCATCGGCGATTACAGCAAGGCAAAGCAGAAGCTCGGCTGGGAGCCGAAGACGAAATTCGCCGACCTCGCACGTCTGATGGTCGATGCGGATATCCAGTCCCTTCAGGAAAAAATGTCTGGCAAGATTATTGACTCATAGCTTAAAGGCGAAGCAGCGTGCTCATAACGCGACGAGTGTTGGTTCGAGTCCAACTGAGTCAACCAATTTACAATGAAAACTGAAAATTATACGCTAATCGATACAATATCTGGCGAGACCTTTAAAAAAGTCAAATTGACTGAGTGGGAAAGAAAGATTCTAAATAACGCATATGTCTTAAATAAATCCGATCTTAGATATAATCTCCCCTCGCGGCCTATGGAGAGATAAGTATCTCGGCGCCGAGAGCATGGCGAGTATAGCTCAATGGCAGAGCTCTAGTTTTCCAAACTGGCTACGGGGGTTCGATTCCCTCTACTCGCTCCAATTTGCCAGTTTAGCTCAGTGGTAGAGCAACGGTTTTGTAAACCGTCGGTCGTCGGTTCGATCCCGACAACTGGCTCCACTTTAAGATAATTTTTAGCCGCACACATTATGATATTGAAAACACACTCTGAGACGCAATGTAGTGGTCAGCATTGTTGCATTCATAATCCATCGGACCATCACATGAAGACTTGGCCACAAAACTGGCGCGATGACAAGGGAGTCATGGAACGCATTTGTCCACACGGTGTCGGTCATCCGGATCCGGATGATGTGGTCTATCTAATCAAAATAGGCCGTGAATATCTAACCGTGCACGGTTGCGATGGGTGCTGCCGCCAGCCAGCATGATAGCAAATAAAAGCAAATATGAAGAAAAACAAAAGAAGCATCCTCAAATCAAGCAAGAAATTCATCAAGACTCCGGCGAAATCCCGCCAGCATTCGGCTTCGGAAGTTGCAATCTGGAATTTATGGGCACTGCTGTATGATTATTCCAGCACAAAGAATAAAATATGAAGAAAAACAAAAGAAGCATCCTCAAATCAAGCAAGAAATTCATCAAGACTCCGGCGAAATCCCGCCAGCCAGATGATAGCGAATAATAGTAGATACACTTTTCAAACACGCAACTAAACTATAAAAAAATATGGGCATGTACGATACACTGATCTGTGAAACTAAAGTCAAATTTCCAAAAATTAAAGATCCGATGGAATTGAAAGATGTAAATTTCAATTCGCGGGTATATCAAACCAAGAGTCTAGCGTCGGCGCTCAATCATTATTCTATTGGCAACGATAAAAAACTTAGAATTATATTGGGGCACGATGACGTGTTCAATAAGGATTTTACATGTGAAATGGACGATTTTTTCGGCGATATTCACTTCTACGAATTCATTTCATCTCAGGAAATGCCAGAAAATCGATTCGATTACTGGATTGAATTTGTGGCCAAAGTCGTCGGTGGAAATGTTAAATCGATCCGCCTAGCTAAATTTCAAGCGACGGATAACACAGAATCTAAAAAAATTCGCCTGGAACAGGAACGCAAGCTCGATGCATATCTGGCGTTTCGAAAGACGTGGCACTCGCGATATTTGTGGAATCCATATAATAATACGATCGACTTCATTTTTCGCCAGATTCGCCGATTCGGATCTAAGTTTCCTCTCTGGAGGATTGAACGATTCCTGAAGCTATTCTGATCATGCTTTTCATCATCTCAAATTTGAAATTAAAGGATTTACAATCGCCTCAATTTTCTGTATATTAAATGGAATATGAAATATAAACTGCCTGGCATCTCAATAGAATCTAAAATACTGGCTAAATTTGCAAAGCCTCGAGGCTCGGTAAATGAAGAATCTGAATCGGTTAAAGTTCTCGGCGAATGCATTGCATTACAGCAACGCAAATCTATCGATTATCAAAATGATCATTCGAAAATTAAACAAGCCGACTATTATCCAAATGGCGTTGGAACTATCATGGACCTGATTCATGCCAAGAAGCTTCGAATGGAATCTGTCATCGCCGCGATGGTCCACGATCCCGAGTATAAGCCAAATTTTGAATCGATTGAAGATTCGGCAAAGGACGCCATTAACTACTATTCTTTTATTGTTGCATGGTGCCGTAAAAAGATGGATGGTCAGAATCCAAATCATGACTTCCTCAATCGTCCAAAGCGTGGCGCCAATCATTGAATATGAATACTGTAAATGACATTCGGCATCAGTTTTTAAAACTTTTGCGGTATGGTAATTCGATCGATGATAAGGGTGGTGGAACAGTTCTGGAAATTATCAATGCTTCATTTATTGCCGATGAGAATTCTATCTTTGGCGATCCGGATATGAACTACATCGATCGCGAGATTGCATGGTATAAATCGCAATCTCTGTCTATCAACGATATTCCGGGAACAGTTCCGAAAATCTGGAAAGATGTTGCTTCGAAAGATGGGCTAATCAATTCGAATTATGGCTGGTGTGTATGGTCAGAGTCGAACGGATATCAGTATAATCATTGCCTTGAAGCGCTTTTAAATGATAGAAATACTCGAAGAGCGAGCATGATCTACACTCGTCCGCAGATGCAAACCGATTTCTGCCGCGATGGCATGTCAGATTTCATGTGCACCAATGCCGTTCAATATTTAATTCGAGATGGAAAAATGCATGCATCTGTTTCGATGAGGAGCAATGATCTGGTCTATGGATATAAAAATGATCGAGCTTGGGCTTATCACGTTCTAAATTATTTGATGGATGATTACAATTCTCTGGTGTTGGAATCCGATCGAGTTGAATTGGGTAATATCTATTGGAACGTCGGTTCGCTTCACGTCTATTCGAAACATTATCACTTAATCGAGAAACATTTCGACCATGAACATACCGCCGGATAATAAATGGGACGTACGATTTCTTTGCCTGGCCAAGGAAATTGCATCATGGTCAAAAGATCCATCCACTCGCACGAGTGCTATTGCTGTCTACGATCGAAAAATCCTAGCGACTGGGTATAATGGATTTCCACGTGGCATCGATGAATTATCTGAACGGCTTGATGATCGAGATATGAAGTACAAATTCATGATTCATGCGGAAATGAATGCTATTTACAATGCAACGATTCATGGCATTTCTCTGAAGGGTGCAACTCTTTATGTTATCGGACTTCCAATATGTGGAGAGTGCGCCAAGGGTATCATTCAAGTTGGCATTAGACGAGTCGTCATTCCTATTCAGGACGTTCCGGAACGATGGAAAGAATCATGTGAGTTTACGCGCAATCTTTTCAAAGAGGTGGGTATTCAATATGATGAAATTTTAGCATGAAGATCACACCAACTCCATATTACACGGACTTTCTTCGGTATTACAATCTGGCCAAGAAGCAGCAGGAGCTTTGCAATACTTCGAAGAATCCTCCCTACGGCATGACTCTCCACCCAGATTCAAAGATGGGAGATGATTTGATGGAGAATGTTGAGCTTTACGATGTCGTCGAACGTAAGTATGCAGGATTTTCCCAGATCGTAAATGATGTTTTCTATGGGTGGACTCCGGAACATCCATACTGGGAGAAGATGAAGGCCGGTAAGATTACATCTCAGCGTGATGAGGTAGCCCACAATTGGACTGGAAAAACTTCGGAGTTTTATCCATCCGAATGGTTTTACATTTTCATTCTGCACAGAGTATGTGGATCTGGTATCAATTACGCCCAGAAGCCCTCTGGTTATCACAATACGCTCCTTCTGAAGCTCCATCGAGCCAACTCTATAGATCGGATGGTCGAGATGGTTCGGAACGAACAGGGCACGTTCTACACGTCTGTTGGATATCAATTTCCAGCATTTCCTAAGCCACCGTCTGGATATAAACGTGGAGGCGATTATTACCTCTCTGAATATGCTCCTCGATTAGCCAAAGATTTATTTGCTTGGTTGAATGCTTCGAAGGAAAAAAGAACACTGCGAGAAGTAGGCAAGTTCATGCTTGACTGGAATGTTCAGAATGGTCTTCGGCAATATCACTTTCAATATGCAGCCGTTGTAGCAGATATCGCCGATTGGTTTCCTCAGTATGTCGTGCGCGATTCAATGTTCTTCTATGGTTCAAATGCCGAGCAATGTATTTCCTACTTGGCTAAACCGGCTGAGAAAATGAAGACGAATGAATTCCTTGATTGTGTAATGGAAATGGCATGTCTCGATACTGGAGAAGTTCCATATAACCTTGAAGATGTTGCCTGTGACTACATCAGGTACGCGACAAACTATGTTCGAATGGGAGAAGCATATAATCACCTTGACCGCGATAAGATATTCAATTCCTCGAAGATCATCCATCCATATGGAAGACATCGGGCGATGCTCGATCTAGGACTCGTAAAAACCTTCAATGATTTGAATCAAAATTTCTACTACGATGAAGTTATCAAAGCAAATAATTTAACTCCAGCCGCATATGTCAGGCTCGTCAAAACGCATCCGGACTATTCTGACTGGATCGATCCTGAAATTTACAAATGAAAAAGATTAAAGAAGCCAGGACATGTTTATTCTGCGGAGTTGATGTAGCTCCTCTCATCAGAATGTGTGAGGCTTGTTGGAAAAAAATGTTCGGGACTAAATAATTCTATGAGCCACGATACACACGTCATAGATGGAAATAACAAAGATCTTCCCATGGGAATGGGACTCCTCGAAGCGCGGGATTATTACCTCAGTCTCTGTGAAGGTTGGACTCCATATAATCCAGATCCCATGGTAATTCATCATGATGGAGTTGATGTCGTTCGTGATGATTTGATCGTAGGAACCAAAGCTCGAGCCGGCGATTTACTCTGCTCAAAGATTCCAAATCAAACACTCGTCTATTGTCAGCCTCGTGTAGGACTGGCCGGAGTTTCTCTCTGTGATGTTGTGAAGAGGCATAGTGGCAAGCAAGTTGTTCTTTTCATGCCAGCATCCAAAGAGATTTCCCTTCATCAGGCATGCTGCATTGAACGAGGGGCACGACCAATCTTCGAACGAATCGCCGCGATGCCGAACTTAAATAAGTGGGCCAGAGAATGGGCTTCTAAGAATGGCGCATACTTCATTCCCCTCGGTTTGAAACACGAATTGACGACGGCCGCGATCATTCATGCGGCATCTAAGATCCCTGAACCCGATGAAGTGTACGTGGCGATTTCAACCGGTGTGCTCGCGCGAGCTTTGCAGATCGCTTGGCCTAATGCCGAGTTTACATGTATCGCCGTAGCGCGAAATCTGCAGGCCGGTGAATTAGGACGGGCGAGGGTTATTTCTGAACCGCTGGAATTTGCCCAAGCTGCCAGAGAGGAAGACATGCCTCCGTTTCCGACCGTGGCAACTTACGATGCAAAAGTGTGGCGTTTCATTCCCAAAGATGGAAAGAAACGTCGGCTTATGTGGAATGTTGGGCGGGATCCGATTCTCAGAGATGCATCGATTATTCAGAAGACTGATTCCTTTCGGCAATGGAAAAAAGATGTGCGATTAAATTTACCATGATGAACAACAATATTGAATATCCAAATACAGATCGAGCCATTCAAATCGTCAACAAGAAACCGATTCTTTCGTGGATGCATACCTGGACGCAGGATGAACGTGAAGCGAAGTTCTTTGAATTCTGCTCCAAATTCGACCTTCGTGAGGATAAACTGCTTCATGATGATTACCAGATATTCTCCCATCGTCTTCATTGGGATGAGCATCCCTTCGTTGATCTGATGTCGATGATCACGGATGCGGAACAGCGACTATATTACACTCTCGTCTTTTCATTTACCAATGAACACTGGGGAACGCTGACCCATCTCATGGACAAAGGTGTTGATGCTACGCGAGAGCACTTCAAAACAAATCGACATGCTCGATCTGATCTCTTTCAAATTTATTATCCGAAAGGAACCAATGTTAAAGAATGGCTTCTGAGTGGGCCGCTGCAGGCAGCTCGCGCACTTAAGGGGCATCTGACGAATGGAAAACGGTATACGATGATGGGATTTGCCAAGATACTCGAAGCACACTTCAAATCTGAACAAGGATTTCGTTCTCCTCTCTATCCATGTAAAAATGCCGCGCGCTACTTAGCCATGGCATGCCCGCATCTGGTCGATCCAGAATCTGTGCTCTATGGAGGAACTGGCCATTTCGATGGCATGTTTCAAATCTTCGGTCGCGACTACAATGGCAAATGTAAATATGTCATCGATGCGGATGGAGAATTTATTCCAAAGAATCAAAAATGCATCGACTGGCTCAAGGACATGAAACAGCTTTGTGAACATCCATCGAATCCAATGGAAAGGCAGAAGATGTTGAATGTGGAGGATAAAAGCTGTCTACTATGGAAAAGTATCGCAATCGCTCATGGTGTGAAAAGCCCGACCAAACGCATTCCATACAACTGGATCTTCCCCGACTGTTTCAATTTGGCCAAGCATCCTACCGGCAAAGTCATATTAAATGGACATACGACTCGGCATCTCTGGGATAAAGGTTCTTCGAAAAAGAATTACGACGACGGCGTTTTATCATTTACATAATCGGAATTCATGATATATTATATCATGAAAGTTAAATCATTCTTTTTTCATTACAATAAACCAGCATCGAAGAAAGCTGGTTTTCCGAAGATGAGCATTCATCATGATAAGACATGTCACATCGTCGATCATGTTCAATGCCATGTGTCATGTGCGACGAATCATAGAAAGCGCCAGCCTCATTGCGTCATGAAAGGATATTGCACATCGGTTAGAATTTTCGAATCCGCGGATAGTAAACTATATGGACAGATCAACTAGAATCGCAATCAACTTTGAAGATTCTCAGAACTCTCATGGCTATGGCTTTGGCTTTGGCTATGGCTTCGGCGATGGCGATGGGCATGGCGATGGTTATGGCAATGGCGATCGCGTTATCTACGGCTCCGGCTATGGCTCTGGCGATGGCTCTAGCCTTGGCGATGGCTCTGGCCTTAGCTATGGCTATGGCTATGGCTCTGGCGATGGCTCTGGCTATGGCTATGGCTATGGCAATGGTGATGGCTCCGGAGTAGGTTATTGAATTATGAAAGCATTAGTCACGGCACCTTTTATTCCGATTGTTCCTCGTCTGGCATCCCATCGCTCAGCCCAGGGCATCATCTATGCGGATCAGATTCGACAGACTAAGAATACTTTCTATGGAAAGTATGATGCCGTTGATATCAATTGGGCCGGGACGGCACATGAAGATCATAATGAATATGATGTACTATATGTGTATTGGGGTTCAGATTGGGCCGGGACATTAAATCTCTTTGGAGGTGTTCAATCATTTCCCTATGCTTGGAACATTCGCAACTTTTCGAAGTTTAAGGGCAAGGTGTATTCATTGGGCATAGATTTTCCTAAGATCGATGAGATGATTGAAGAACGCATTCAGAATGCGACGAGTAATAAGAAGGAGATTCAGGCCGAATGGCTCGATGTCGACATTAAAAATCTCGCGCGCATGCGCCGCGAAAGTACCAAGATTCGCTTTCCGCACATCACGGATAGGATTGTCATTGGAGACTCTCATTCGATTTGCATGCATCGTCCGGGATGGACCGTAAATTCCGTTCCATTTAAGACACTGAATGGCGCATTGACAACGGGGCTTAATACATTCATCGAAGAGTTTACCTCCATCGACAGTGTAACTTCCGCGGAGTTTTACTTTGGCAATATTGACGTACGTCATCATCTCTGTCGATTGGAAGGTGATGCCTTTGAAAACGCCGCGGCTTTAGCCAAGCGATATGTTCAGGCCGTTGATGCGTTACCCATCAGAAACACGGCTATCTATGAATTACTTCCACTTGAAAATGAATCGCGCAAGCTTCCAAAGACTGGTTATTACAAAGGCAAACCATTCTGGGGTTCATGGCACGAGAGAGATGCTATTCGTAGAACTTTCAATCGGGATGTAGAAGCGCTTTCGAAAGAGCGTGGAATTAAATTTATTCGTTGGACGGACTATCTCTTGAATGGAAAGGGCGAGCTTGATTTTAAGTTCATGGAGAAACCTCATTCTATCCACCTCTCCAGAGAGTTCTATCCTCATTGGAATGGCACCCAAGATTTTCCAGTCCCCGATAAAAAAAGATCGGATAAATTAGAAGTGGCCACTCAACAAACATCTGGCGGTCTCGATGAATTTTTTCTATGATTAAACACGCCTCAATCGTTCCTCTTATCGGCGGAATGACAATCGCCGCTCAAAATATATTTGGCACAAGGCCAGACTATCTTCTGTCATATTCGCCATTCAAGGCACATGATTATCATCTGGTAAACTACTATGACAATCTGATACCCTACATTTTGCTAGATGAAGGCGGTAAGCATCCTCATGCGGTCGACGTTGTTTCGACTACATGTCCATGTGCGGGTCTTTCGGCACTATCTCAATCCGCCGCGGGCAATTCTCCGATGAATGAATGGATGTTCCGTTCCGCGGAATACGTCCTTTCTTCCATGAAGCCGCGAGTAATGTATGGTGAGAATGCGCCACGACTGGCATCCAAGCTCGGAGAACCGGTTGTGGAGCGTCTGCGGCAGATCGGAAGAGAGAATGGTTATGCCTTTTCAATCTTCAAAACCAGATCTTTAACCCATGGACTTTCACAAGTTCGTGAACGAACGTTCTACTTCTTTTGGCAAGGAGATAAAATTCCAACGTTAGAATCTTGCAATCCTGGCTGCCATGAACGGATCGAAGACACTATCGATGGCGCCAAATTGGCACATCATGCCGATCCAATGTCGGTCATTACACTCAATGAAAAAACACCTTCGCAAAATCCTTATTACCGTTACGTGCTCGAAGAAATTCATGGAGGCATATCACATGCTCAATTTGCTTCTTCGCTGACACGAACGGCCAATGTTCTTCGAGTAATCGAAGCCGCATCCGGTCATGACTATCTTCGAGTTGGAAAATGGATGGACGCCCATGGCTTTCCCAAACTCGCCAAGAGATGTGCGGATATTCACTTGAAATTAGGATTAGGTGGAAACATCATGCGAAAGCAAATTGAGGTGCCATGTGATATCATCGGAGCCTTTGTTGGTCACATGCCAACGATGCTTACCCATCATCGAGAAGATCGATTCCTCACGGTTCGCGAATGTCTTTCGATCATGAAAATGCCTCTAGACTTTCAGATTCATAATGCCAAGAGGAATTTCAATCATATCTGCCAGAATGTTCCAGTTACAACGGCTGAATATGCGGCTCGAATGGCAAAGGCGTTTATAGAAAATAAGCTTTCACTTGATAATTACCCTGGCAATTTCCTCGTTCAAGATAATGTTAGAAGAAACATTGAATCTGGACAAGCTTCTTCATTGGAAACATTTTTTTAATTGGTTGTTTACTTTTAATGAACCTATGATATATTGATTCTATGCCTAAAGATAAAACACTGCAAAATCCTCGCACTGCGCTACTAATCTCTAGAATTCGCGCGGCTTCAAAATTGGCTCTCTCTACAACTCTAGAAGCTTCCAATCTATTTGAAAATGAAATGGTATCGACCGAAGTTCCCATGATCAATGTAGCGCTTTCTGGCTTGATTGATGGTGGCATTACTTCCGGTTCTACTGTTTTAGCTGGCCCATCAAAGCATTTTAAAAGTTCATTCGGTCTTCTAATGGTCGCAGCATATTTGAAAAAATATCCGGAATCGGCTTGTCTTTTCTACGATTCGGAATTCGGTTCTCCGAAATCATACTTTAAATCCTTTGGCATCGATGAGACTCGCGTCTTTCATTCGCCTATCACCAACATTGAAGAACTTAAATTTGATTTGGTTTCTCAATTGAATACTTTGAATCGAGGAGACAAGGTAATTATCATGATTGATTCCATCGGCAATCTGGCTTCGAAGAAAGAGGTTGAAGATGCGATCAATGAAAAGTCTGTAGCCGACATGACTCGAGCCAAAGCTCTGAAGGGTCTCTTTCGAATGGTCACGCCGATTCTAAAGCTCAAGGACATTTCAATGATATCAATTGCTCATACCTATGAGACACAGGAAATGTATTCGAAGACGATCGTGTCAGGTGGTACTGGCATAACATATTCGGCAGACAATATTTGGATTCTTGGCCGTCAGCAGGATAAAGATGACGAGGGTCTCCATGGATATCGCTTTGTCATCAATGTCGAAAAGTCCCGCTTCGTCAAGGAAAAATCTAAGATCATGATCACGGTTGGATTCGACAAAGGCATTCAGCGCTATTCAGGTCTCCTTGATGTAGCTATAGCCGGTGGATTTGTCATCAAGCCAAAGAATGGATGGTATGTAGCCTACAATCCATCGACAAAAAAAGAACTTTCCAAAAGCACTCGCGAAGAACAAACCTTCGATAAGAGTTTCTGGGATGTCATCTTTAATAATACTGACTTCAAAAAATATGTTGAATCAACCTTTTCTCTGGGCAATACGGAAATGCTCGCCTCTCATTCAAATTCTTCGAATGATGGGGATGCTGCAGAAGCCAATTAAAGACATCGACTATCGCATCGGTGTATTTAACACTCTACACGATCAATGTGGAATGATCGTTCTCTTGAGTGGCCCGTATAAAGGAACAGTCTATCAATATGATCGGGTCGGCATCCGCGAGGAAACTCAAATCGATTCGATTAAACTTTCATATCACTTTACAATATTGCACAATCGAAAATTTCAAGATGATTTGAAATTCCATCGATATGCCGGTGATGTGCTCACTTCGATTCTAACTGATTCTATAGAATATAAAATTGGAAATTTAAATGGAAGCCAACTTACAGAAAATAATACTTCAATCATTTCTCCACGATGAGGAATATTGTCGAAAAGCAATGCCCCACGTCAAGGCCGAATATTTTGAAGGTGGAGAAAGAATTGTCTATGAACTAATCCTCGATTTCATTCTTAAATACAATAGGCTTCCAACTCCATCGGCTCTTGTAATTGAACTTCAAGCAGGAGGTAAAGGTTCTATAGAATCACAGAATCGAGCTGGGGAAATTATTGGAGGCCTTGTTGAGTATGAAAAGGTCGATCGTGAATGGCTCTTAAATCGCACAGAAAAGTTCTGTCAAGAGCGATCTGTATTCTTAGCCGTCATGGAATCGATTGCTATTATCGATGGGAAGCGTAAAGATGTTGCACCCGGATCGATTCCCGATATTTTGCAAAAGGCTCTGTCTGTTACATTTGATACATCGGTGGGTCACGATTATATCTCAGATGCAACTTCTCGATATGAGTATTATCATAAGAAGGAATCGCGATTCCCCTTTGACATCAACATGCTTAACTCAATCACGCGTGGCGGTGTTCCCAAGAAAACATTGAACATCATCATGGCTGGTGTGAATGTTGGAAAATCTCTGGTGCTTTGTCATCTGGCTTCTTCATATCTTTCACAGGGAAAGAATGTTCTTTACATTACCCTTGAAATGTCAGAGGAAAGGATTGCTGAACGCATCGATGCTAACCTTTTCGACGTCAATCTCGATCAAATTGAATCTCTTCCTCGTGATATCTTCGATTCAAAGATAAAGAAAATTTCCGCTAAAACACAAGGTAAGCTGATCATCAAGGAATATCCAACAGCGGCCGGTCACTCTGGTCATTTTCGAGCACTCCTCAACGAGCTCAAGATGAAGAAGAATTTTATTCCAGATATTATCTTTGTCGACTACATTGGAATCTGTTCATCGGCTCGCATCAAAGGTCTTTCGGGGTCTGTCAATACCAATTCGTTCGTCAAGGCTATTTCCGAAGAGTTGCGCGGATTGGCAATTGAATTTAATGTTCCAATCTGGACGGCAACACAGGTAAATCGAGGTGGAATGAAGTCATCGGATCCTGATATGGTCGACGTCGCCGATTCATTTGCTTTGACTGGAACGGCAGATTTTATGATTTCGATCAATGAAACGGAACAACTTGAAAAGCTTGGCCAATATATGGTGAAACAGTTGAAGAATCGATATTCAAATAAGACTACCAACAAAAGGTTTATTGTTGGCGTTGACAAGGCGAAAATGCGCCTCTACGATGTAAATGCATCGGCTCAGACGATGATCGATTCTGGAAGTGAAAGTGATTCTCCATCTGAATCTAATTCAATTAAACCCTGGGATAAAGTTCGGAAGAGCATATCAATTTCGAATATCAGAGTATGAAAACTGAAATTGTTGTCACAGACATGAGTCTAGATGATATTTTCATTGCCATGCAGCCGACAGAAGAGGATCGCGAAGAGGCTCGAAGATGGATTAGAAGTGAGCAGGTGAGGTGTATAAATACCATAAACACCGTAAGCACACATGAAATCATTCAAATCATACCTCGCTGAAGGAATATCGCCGGCCGGCCTTCATAAGGCGGCCATTTTAATTAAGTCATACATCCATCGAAAACTCGGCAAGGATCTTTTTAATTTTCCAGAAGCCGAGGAATTTACTAATTCTGAGTCTGGACATGGATATGGCATTCGTTTTTTCATTCCTTCCGATAATAGTTCGGTTCGCATCAACTGGTCATCGCCCAATTCAATTGGCCTGAGTGGAGTTAGTTCGGCCGATGTTTGGCTAGATGGAAATCCGCTTCACGCCAAATTCGATGCCGAGCTGTCTCTGGTACAAATTCTTCCAGTGATTGTCGACATGCTCCAGGGTGATGTGAAATCTGGTCACTTTCTCACCCCTCCTAAAAAAATCGATCTCAATGAGTCTTTGGATCTCTGCCGAGCTTCTATCCTCATTGAGTCTGTACATCCTGAAGAAGCCTATGATGGCATCATCGCGATGATCAAGGACAACAAATTCAAGAAGTATGGTGCTGGATCTATCTACGATCAATATCGTAAAACCGGCGAGCTCATCTTCAATGCTCTGGTCAAAGAGTTTCCCAACTACATCACGAAGAAGGGGCAAGGATTTGTCTGGTCTGGTCAGGCTTCGGATCTTCGTGAGCTAGTCATCGCCAAATCTAAGATTCTGGCCGACTTGGGATGTACTGGTGCATCTGTTTCTCGCGGATCACCGGATCGTTATGCAACTGATCAGAAGGTGGAAAAGCTAATTGAACGACTTCCTTTTACCACACAGCTCGATGATCTGACACATCTTATCAAGATGACGATTTCTGGATCCTCGAATGCCCTCTTCGTTGCCGGCCGCGGTGGCGTCGGCAAGACCCATACGGTCGAGGAAGTGCTCCATGAACTTGGACTTAAAGATGGCGATGGATATTTTAAAAATACTGGAACAGCTTCACCTGCCGGTCTGTACACTCTCCTCTTTCGTTACAAAGACGGTGTGGTTCTATTCGACGATTCCGATGATGCATTGAAAGATCAGGAGGCACGCAACATTCTGAAGGCGGCAACGGACACTAAGAAAGTTCGTAAGCTGGTCTGGAATAAACGTGGATCCAATGTCGTCGATCCGGACTCTGAGCAATCGGATGAAGAGATTCTAGATGCTGGCCAGATTCCTCGTTACTTTGAATTCACCGGCAAGGTCATCTTCATCTCGAATCTGAACATGGACAAACTCGATCCGGATGGCGCGATTCGCACTCGAGCCTACATGATTGACATCAATCCGACCGACGAAGAAGTCTATGAATTCATGGAAAAGATCTGCGACAAAGTTCCTCTACAAGGCGGTCTCTCTCTTTCAAAGCCAGAACGCCTGAAGGTCATCGGCATTCTTAAACAGGGAAAATCGAAGCAGACGGCCAATCTTCGCAAGCTCTCACGCGGCCTGAACATGTATGCGGCCGGTGGTGCCAATCTCTCTGAGGCTGAACTGGTGCGAATGATTTCGACGTATGCCTAATCCGGACGAATACGGAACGAGGAAGAAGTCCTAAAGTCGTTCTCTCTTCGGAACATGTTCGTGTACATGTTCATCTTTTTGACGTCTATTCATGCAAGCCGTTGATCTGCACTGTCATATGCGCGAATAAACATTTTCATACAACTAGATCTCTCCAGGCGCTCGCAAAGCGTATTTTCACACAATTAGAGCTGAAAAAAGACTATTTTCATACAATTAGATTTCGAGCTGATGCAAGTGCCTGATATTCAACGTTGAAATACTTTCACTATTTTATTTACATCCTCGAAATTCTTGGTATATTAGTATCGTGAGAAAGAATAAAACTGAAACGTGGTTCATCGAATACGAGATTCCACCCCTTCGAAGCATCTTTCGTGCGACGTGTCCTGGAGAGGGGCGAAGCCGAACGCAGGTGCAAAATTTGCTAACACACTTTCAACCAGAATGGAAAATCGTAAAACTTTGTAAGAAATATGCGCCAAAGTAAAATCACATTTGAAGTTCCGTTTTCAGAGCGAAAGGCGAAATATGTTCGCTCTCTAACTAACTACGTCATGAATAAATTCTTATTCGACACTAGCAAGATTACGATCAACTATGTTTCGACTCGCAATCTCATGAAGAATGATGGAATGATAGCCTACAGCGATCCGGATATTGAATTGAATTCGTATACGATTGCATTCGATTCGGGAATTGCAATTCGCGATCTTCTTCTTGCCGTTGCCCATGAATTGGTTCACGTTAAGCAATTCGTTCTATGCGAACATAAACAACGCTCGAATGAGCTGAGATGTTTAGATGAGAACTACTTCGACGACCCCGCTGAAATTGAAGCGTATGGTCGTGAATTGGGTCTGTTTATGATGTGGTGTAAAAAACACAGTTTGAATACAAAATATAGTTGGGCCAGATAGTTTGAGGAAGATTTATGAAAACCAAGAAAGAGACTAATAGAACAATCAAACCAATTCAATCTGATTCGAGATTCGATTCGCTAGATGTTCCGGCCGGACAGGTGCGGAGGCGTGTGGGCGACGTGTTCTTCCTGACAAAGGAATCGAAGTATGTAATTGAATCCGTGAGCCCTTCTCGCGCTACGGCCAGATGCATGGGTCCTACACGACTCGCCAAGACTCAAAAAGATCCTGAAGCACCGGTTGAATATGAAATGATTCCAGCATACATTTCGATTTCGACGTGCTGCGATCGAGCCGACGTGCTTGAAAACATTCCAAACTATCAGGCACCTCGTAAAGTTTCAAAGGAAGAAGTTGTATAAATATTGAATATCATGAAACTCAACGAAGCCGTGCAATCAATCTTGGAAGGCGTTCGTCCTAAGATTGGCGACAAAGTCAAATTTCTATTTCGTGATCAGCCTTGGGAAGGAACCGTCGCGGAATTTGGAATTGCCACTCCCGGCAAAGTCAAGCTCAAAAAGTATTCCGCCTTCGGGTGGAAGCCTAAATCTCTCGAAACGGCCAAGATTTCAGTTCCTGGAAAGGGTATCGCTATCGTGCCACTCACGGCCATCACTAAAATCATCGGGCGTGGTGATGCCACGGCGGCTCGTGCGGATCTGAGAGATATCAAATTTGCTCGAGCCAATCGCGCGGATGCTAACAAAAGTGCCAATTACGATGCACAGGAAAAAAATAATCTGGCTTCGCTGAAACGTGGAGATGCAATCATCGTCACATATAACCAGGGCAATGAACGAGAACGCAAGTTTATTCGATTCACTTCTTCAGGTTCCGTCGTCTATGAACAGGATGGACGTGAAAGAAAGTGCCCAGCTGAATTTGTCAAAATCAAAAAATAACAACTATGAAACTAAACGAAGCCGCCCGAAACATTCTGTCTGGACCAATTAAGAAATCAACCAAACCTGCTCCGACGGTCCGCCAGGTTCTCAAAGAAGATAATTTGAATCCAGAGGTTGATCAGGCCATTGATCTTTTTCAAGAATTTGATGCCGAACAGGCAGAAGCTTTCTTTAACAGGTTATCTGATTTTTATTCTCATGGATCAGATGCGGAAGAATTAGGCGCCCTTGAATCATTACTTCACAAAGCTGCTGATATTATTAAGAATCGCAAAGGTAATTAAAACGCCTATGAAACTAAACGAATCTATTAAAAAAGTCCTCATCAAAGAAGATATCAATGACGTGCAAAAGGCCTTTGTTGCCTTTAAGGAGTTCGATACTCAAGAAGCTGAAGACTTCTTTGAGAAGTTGGCTGAATTATATGATGATCTGTCCCACAATCCATACGGCAAGAAGGATAATTGGTCGTCGACGATCACTCGATCGGCAGTCGAGGAGCGTAGATTGAAAGCTGAGTTTTACACTAAACTCTCCGAGCTCTGCGATAAAGCCCGTGAATTACACAGCAAGTACGATCCTCAAAATTGATCGATATACGTGGCGAGTAATAATTCCATTTAACCATTCAATCAATCCCATGGACCAACATCCATGGGATTTTTAGTTTACACTTTGAATAAATAGAATACACGTGAAAAGCTTTATTCAATTCGTTCTCTCTGAAGGTGCTGGCCACCTCACTCATGTCGAGGACTCGGTCTTATACTCCGGCTTGTCTGGTGCTAAGAAAGCTATTCAGACTTTAAAGACACTTCGCGACTCAATGCTCGGCAAGAATAAGAAGTCGATGTCCGTGTCGGTCAAGTGGGATGGAGCGCCAGCAATCTTCTGTGGCATCGATCCGGCGGATGATAAATTCTTCGTTGCCAAGAAATCAATCTTCAACAAAGTCCCGGAAGTGTATAAGACTCCTAAGGATATCGACGCGGCCATCGACTCCGGTGATCTTAATAACAAGATGAAGGTTGCTCTGGCCGAATTGTCTAAGCTGGGTATTCGAGGAATCATTCAAGGCGACATCATGTTCACGGAAGACACAGCGCGCCGCCAGACGATCGAAGGACAGGAATATATTACATTCCATCCAAATACAATCGTCTATGCCGTTCCGATCGATTCGGAGATCGGCAAGAAAGTATCGGTGGCCAAGATCGGCGTAGTCTTTCATACGTCATATGCTGGTAAGATTGGCTCTCTTGAACCGATTCCCGGAATAAATGTGAAGACTATGAAGCAAGTTCCATCGGTCTGGTGGCAGACGGCGGATCTCAATAGCACCAGCGCTCCAAATATAAATCCTGCAGATCTGGCTCAGATCGATAAGCTTCTGAAGCAGGCCGATCAAACTCTCTCCAAGATCTCTCCAAACACACTGAATGCCATCGAGGCGAGCTCGGATCTGGCTCAAGAACTAGAAACCTATGCCAACTCCAAGGTTCGCTCTGGCCAAGAGATCGGTGATCCGGCCAAGCACGTAGCTGGCTTGATGAACTGGATGAAGGCTCGCTTTGATAAGCAAGAAGCGGAGAAGAAGACGTCTAAGGGCAAAGAAGCCGTGGATCTTCGACGTCAGGCTCGCATGGAGTTCTTCGCCGGAGACAACGTGAATAACTTGGTCCTTATCTTTACGCTCCAGCAGATTCTGGTTGATGTCAAGAAGCTTTTGATTTCGAAGCTGAATCAACTTGGCGGCGTGAATACTTTCCTCAAGACTAAGGCCGGATATGAAAAGACTGGGCAAGAAGGATATGTGGTCGGAGATCCGATGGGTGGCAACACGGTAAAGCTTGTCGATCGCCTTGGATTTTCGAGGGCCAACTTTAGTCCAGATGTCGTCAAGGGATTTTCTAAAGACCGTTAATGAATGATAATTGAGAAGTTGTTTGTATAAATAACTTCATGCCATCGATATGTGTAGTTCCTTTGTTGGATCACAAATAAGCCGGATTGAATCTATAGAAGTATAGTAGATCTGATTTTAAAATACATGCCTAAAGAAATTCTATTTACATTCCGCGAGTTCACGGAGCTCCTAGAAGCCGAATATCAAAATCGAAAGGTTGAATTAAATAAACCTTTTCGTACGTCAAATGGACCAAAGAAGTTTGCCGTCTATGTAACTAACGAAAAGGGTAACGTAATCAAATTGGGATTTGGAGATCCTAATATGGAAATCAAGCGGGACAATCCGGGTCGACGCCGAAACTATCGCGCGCGCCATCACTGTGAGAATCCTGGTCCTAAATGGAAAGCTAATTACTGGAGTTGCAAAATGTGGTCTAGTAAACCAGTTAGCAAGATAACAAAATAATTTCCTCTCTTCAAACCCCGTGGACTAACCTCTATGGGGTTTTTTATTGAACCTGCAAATCGTATAAATACGAGTATATCTTATGGGAAACACGAATTCAGGTAGCACATTCAACGATCGTTTGCCGGTAGACTATACACTCGATGACGTCGACGATGACGGCCTAATCAATCTACAAACCTACAAGCGTCGTCCTCTTCGCGAAGCCGGCCTTCCCTATCGCAAGGCCAATTCTCGTCGTGTAATCGAGCGCGCTGAGCGGCGAAGGTCTAGAGCCTATCATAGTCTATCGAGTAAGTTGAATGAAGCCTCTCAGCAAAATTCAGAAATGACCGCGAAGAAAGAAACCCTGGATAAAGTTTGGCTCAAACAGTTTGAAGTTTGCACGTCCGTGGATATTCCGCTCGATGGATTCAAGAGCACGAAATACAAAAATGAAATTCGGCATCTTCTGAATAATTTATTCTTTAAGAACCTCGATCCTCAGATCCCCGCACTGACAGCTTTGCGTAAATTAAATTCTCTGGATTCGGCCACTTCGGCTCTAAATAAAGGCATCGATCTCCTCCGTGCGGCCGCTGGTTCGGCTTTCTCAACGTTCTACCAGTATGGAAAAAATAATGCATTTGGCCCTGGCGAGGTTCTAATGTACTACCTGATCGATGGAATTACTCTGGCAGGCACGGACTCATCTGGCGATTTAGCTCTGGGTAAAACCTCATATGAGGTCAAGGCCGTGGTTCGGACCAATAGCGGTTACTTCAAAGACTTTCGCATCTCGATCGAGACGGGTGAGGTGATTAAGAAAATTATGAGTCTTTGCATCAAAGCCAATATAACTCTTCCCGCGGGACGTGCAGGTGAATCGATTCCTTCATCGGCTTTGGATGAGCTCCGCGCGAGTAAGTTCAAAGCTGAATATGCTAAGCTCGAGCTCGAGTATGCAACCCTGGCATATAATAATTATTTCAAGAAACACCCCATAGTTTTTATGGATACGAACGACTCCGGCGGCGGCGGGAAACTCGGGCGTATTCTCGACATTATGGACGTGAAAGCCAAAGACGTTGTGATCGATCGTATTTCACAAGGCAAGCCAAAACCGATGGTTAAAGCTAGGAATTGAGATTTGAATATGGATCACATTAAATCATTTCGTCAGTTCCTCGAGGCGACGGTCAAGGAGATCACCGTCACCTTTGGTCGCTTCAATCCTCCCACGATCGGCCATGAAAAGCTTCTGAATGCCATGGCGTCTAGAGCGGCCGGTGGCACCTATAAGATCTACGTCTCTCAGTCTACAGACGAGAATAAGAATCCTCTTCATTACTCTGAGAAGATTAAGCTCATGCGTTCTATGTTTGCAAAGCATGGTCGTAATATCATCGAAGACGAGTCCATCAAGACTATCTTCGACATTGCCCAGAAAGCATATAAAGATGGATTCGTTCGTTTCGTTCTGGTTGTAGGTGAGGATCGAGTTGATGACTTCTCGAATCTGCTAAAGAAGTATCAGGGACAGAAGCAGAAGAATGGCAGCTTCTATGACTTTCCTGGTGGCATCGATGTAGTCTCGGCCGGCGATCGCGATCCAGACTCGGACTCAGTCGAAGGCATGTCGGCTTCTAAGATGCGTCAGGCTGCACGCGACGGAGATCTGAGATCCTTTTCAAAGGGCCTTCCAAAAGGATATGATGATTCAATCTCCGTGTTTAATCTTGTTCGTAAGCGCATGGGATTAAAGGAAACAGTCAACTTTCGTGAACACATTCAGCTCACGCCTCAATCCTCTATTCGCGAAGCCTACGTGCGCGGAGAGATCTTTAATGTTGGAGACTCTGTTCGCCTGAAGGGAGGCGAAGTTCTGCAGATCGTTGAGCGTAGACCTAATTTCCTAGTCACGAATGATTCAAAAAAACGTTGGCTTCAAGACGTGGAGCCTATTCAAGAAGGTTGGGCGACAGATTCCTATAAGAAAGTCGGCGGCAAAGGATTGCTCTACATTGATAAATATGAAGAACAATCTGAGCTCACCAAGTCTTCGGACATCAAGAATGCTCTGATCAATCTAGATAAGCTCGATGCCAAGTATGCCGATTCTTTTAAGGTATTCAAAAATCTAAACGGCGCCGTAGCATTCAAAGAGATAGCTTACGTTCCATTCTTTCATCTAATTTAATAAATAATAACATGAATTTAATCGAATCACATACGCAGCTCAATGAAGAAGACTTGAAATGGACAACAGTCGATCCGGATGTAGGTACGCAGGAAGCAGTTCTATCCAATGGTTCGAAGTTTGTTATTTTCAATTTAATGAATAAAATCACGGTGGTATATTATACAAAGGATGCCAAATCTGGCAATGAAATCTACCACACGCCGGCCGGTGTTCCCCTGGCTTTCATGAAAGCAAAACAAGCAGCAGCAGAATTTCTCGGAAATAAGAAGATTAAGAATACTAAAGATGATGCGGCAGAATCGACAGATGATGGAGCAAAGGACATTGATTCGAAGAAAAATGAATCGATTGAATCGAAGAATGACGAAATTGCTCTCAAGGCTACAGACAAGCTTGAAGTCAGGTATGGTTCGCTCTTCGTAAACGGAAAGCCTTTCGAAGCCTCTGATCCCGATGAAGCCGTAGATTGGCCGAAGTCTATTGATTCGGATGGGAAGTTAATTACGTGGTTCAAGGGCCGTAAGTCGATGGAGAATAAGTGGTCTCCCGAAGAAATTCGAGGACACTACATCAATAATTCTAGAGAGGTAAATGAACCGAAATCTGAGATTTCTGAACGCGCTATCAAAATTGTAGGTCTGTTAACTCGCGAAACTGATCGGACTATCATTGAGAGCTTCTTGAGATTAAATTCCATTGAAGGCCATGAATCCGAACTTCTGATGATTGAAACGGCTTTTAAGCGATTCAAGAAGAAGCTCAACGAAAGTGACGGAGTTTATGAAGAGGCTATCAAACCTAATCCATACTTCGATTATTCGGTTTTTAAGATTCGACATCTCGAAATGTATCCTGGCACCGACGAAGTGAAGATAAAGGCGGCCTTTGAGAAATATAAAACATTAGCGCCAGCCAACGTCGACGTGGAAAATACTAAAAAAATATGAGCACATCCTTGGAAAAAATTCGATTGGGGTTTATCAAGCTCAATGAAGTACTTAAGTGTGAAGTGAAAGTTAATGAAGCGATCGATGATAGGGTTTTCAGTGAAGATTATACCGGCCCACGATGGACGTATGGACTTCGCAATCGACCCATGGGAATGGGTGCTCAGCCAAAGGGATTCATCATTGGAAGCGACGGCCCTCCGGAAGGACGAGCCCGGCATGGAACGATTCAATATCCAAGAGAACTGACAAAGGATGAATTGTATGACTTCGAGCTGGAGCTAATTTCAGGACCGAAAGTTAATGAAGCCAAACAACGATTAGACTCTAAGTGCTGGAAGGGGTACCGTAAGAAAGGCACTAAGATTAAAGGCGACACGCGTGTTAACAACTGTGTAAAAGAAAACTTAGCGGGCAGTAAGAGTGATAGCAAACACCGCGGGGTGCCTACCAAATCTACTGCAACACCGAAATCAAAGTTAATCGAAAACTTGATCGAAGAATATAAGAAATCAAATCAGAGTCGATTCTCCGGGAAATCCGAATCTGCTCGAGTAAAAATGGCCATATCGGATTTTAATAGAGCAAATCCTCGAAAGAGAGAGCAGGCCCCTTTGACTGAATGCATGGACGGCGGAAAGGATAACGATTCCATGGAAATAACTCGTCTGGAACTCGACGAGATCGCCGATATGGCCGATGATCTCTTTGCGGCGCTGCCGAATTATCCCGAATTTCCAGCCTGGGTTGGACATAAAATCGCCGCTCTCCATGCGGGACTTCAATCGGTCTATGATTACTATCTATTGCAAACGAGTAAGGGAAAGACGGAATCTCCGGAAATGATATGTGTAAATCCTGCAAATCCGAATATTACAAATATTCCTCTTCTTCCAGTTCCTTCAGCAGGAATTTAGCAACCTATAAATACTTTAAATAACAATAATCTATTATGTTTTCCGATAAAATTACCAAATCAATTGCCCTCGCCGCCTCTCAAGTCATCGATGAATCGGCTCAGAAGCTTAAACCGAAAGTCGTAACTACTGAAGGCCATACTGCCGATCATATGGCCGGCTATACGGATGATGATGCCAGCGATGACGATAAGTCTTCGGAAATCTCCGTTGGCTCAGAGCTTCGCGTCAATGGAAAGCTTTGTACTGTCAATGAAATCATTGGTAATACGGCCTATTGTACGGATGAAGATGGTGAAGATATCGAAGTCGACGTCTATGGCGACTGGGATCTGGTTTCGGAAGGCCACATGGCCGGCCACGTGGCCGGCAATGAAGACATCTCCGTTGGCTCATGGCTTCATGTTGATGGAAAGCCTTGTATAGTCGATGAAATTCTCGGTGATACGGCCTATTGCACGGATGAAGATGGTGGAGATATTGAAGTTAATTTACGCGGCAGCAATTGGGATCTGGTTTCGGAAGGCCGTAAAGCGACCAATCGGTCGAAAGAGATGGTTATCGAGGCACTCAAGGCAGACAAACCAACCTCTGAATGGATTAACGATTTTGTAAATTCCAATGAAGCTAAGTTCAAGGGGAAATCTAGGGGCGAACGTATCAACATGGCTATGGCAGCTTTTTTCGAAGCTCAGAAAGCTGTTAATAAAACCGGTTCGACGGTGCGAGAAGGTATCGAAGAACCTGCGGCTGGCGGTGAAAAGAAATTCAAAGCCGCCCATCTCATCAATAAAAGTGCTAATGTAAATCAAGATGATCAGTCTGGAATTGAGGCCATGGGAGATTGTAAACCGAAGTTGCCCATGGGCACTAGCTTTTCCAAAGCCGAAGATATTGATGGCGAAAAGAATGATCTGGCCAATGTTGCGGCGATTAAAGCTTCGGCCAAGCATGCAACGGCTCCTTCGGCTCAGGGGAATCCTAAGATCGATGAGATTGACGGAGAGAAAACTGAAATTAAGACTATCGCGGCAATTAAAAAATCCGCGTCTAGAAACGCCTCGGATCCCAAGGCTTCTGGTTCTAAACAATCTGGTGCCCAGTCCGCCGAGAAGGTCGCTAACACGGCTCCCTCCGGAAAGCTTGGAGCCGATGAACCTAAAGCCAAGCAACGCTTCTCGGAACCGATGCCCAAGCGTTTGAAAGAAATGGCCATGACGGCACTTCTCGGTGAAGATGCGGATGTTATGACTACTTTCGATAAGCAATATGCCAATGACCATGCTGAATCCTTGAAGCAATTGATAGCCGGTCGAGGAACAGATGGCATCGATGTTGAGCTCATGCCTCAGTTCAATCATTTCATTGCCAGTTATGGCGATGAACTTCGAAAACATTTTAAGCTTCCGCCTCTCGAAAATAACAAAGAAGTTAAGACGGTAAAAGAAGATATAGGTGAAACTAAAAGTTCTCGACTCGCCGATCAATGTGAAGAAGCCGCTTCGCGTGTTGCCGGTTTGATCAATCGAAAAAATGAAGCTCCTCCTGGAATTCAAAGCAAGATTGAGCAAGCTCAAAGACTTCTTTCGTTTGTGGCTGAATGGTTGGATAATGACGATCGGCGCAATTCCAGTCTCAAAGAGGGTGCGGGTATAACTAAGGGCTCTGAACTCGCGGATCGTGCCGTAATGGCCGCCGATCGGGTAGCCGGTTTGATTTCCCGTAGAGTTGAATCTGACAAAGACATTATACAGAAAATTCAAGATGCTGGCGACAATCTGTTTTTGGTAGCCGAGTTTCTCGATAATCAATGATATCATTGATTATCAAAAAAGATCTCTATAGAGTAACGGTGAAGAACAGTTAAATTCCAATCATGGCCCACACTCTCTATCAAACAATTCGCGACGTCTGGCTCTGTGAGAGCCGCGGTTATGGTGGATGGCTCTCTCCTTCTGGAAAGGAATTTCCAGTCAGATCGAGAATGGAACACGAGAAGGTAGCCAAGGATATTCTGGGAGATGAAGCCGAAGAACTTCAAGGCATGCCATATACGCCCGATGAAATACTTGGGCATCGTGGATGGGCGCGACTGGTCCATGAGCCTTCTCGAACATTTGTTGATATCGATAAGAACGTCAAATTGACGGGTCGCCAGCTTTCCTATCTCAAAGATCTGGGCATTGAAAATCAAGTCAACATCTTCCTCGATGTTGGAACCGGCCGGTTCCTGTATCGTGTAGGAGATGAATAACTTGGATAAATAGAATCGAATAATAATATGCGCGCAATAAATCTAATAAATTCGGAATTGGCTCTGGGATCTACACCAACGACGGTCTATGATTCATTACTTGTCCGCGTCGTTGCAACGACAGCTGGCGCGATTCAGAGGAAGAATTATCTGGGTCAAAATACATCGTCTTGTACGATTCTTACGACCGAACCTACCTATCTCTTCAAGGATGCAGGGGATACACTTACATCTATCTCCGGTGTACTTCTGGCCACGCCAATTACATTCATGTATTGATAGTCCTTCTGCTTTATTATGTTGAAGCTATTTGGCAAGCTTACGGAGAGCAACTTTGAAGCTTATGCTATTAGGCATTATCAAAATCCTCAATGCCTATCAATCGAGGAATTCTACGATGATCTGGCTAAGTTCAAATACATTAAGCGTCTTCTTCGAAAATACCTAGAATGTGGAGAGATTCGCGAAAGGCTAATCCTCAATCATATCATATCAATCTACAATGTATTTCCAATTTCGGCGGCCAATCACATGATGTTTTTTCGAATTGAAAAGAATTTGTGGGAAGTACTAAAGCCATTCCTAATTTTTCTAAATTACCTTCCAGATAATATGATGAGCTCTGTCAAATCCGACATGTACATCGTCAAACGCCTCCAGGATATCT
>Ga0208960_1000166_pt1 | contig 36448 bp, 25 predicted proteins | sample GreLakmeON33MSRF_FD_187703 | JGI IMG/M metagenome (GOLD analysis project Ga0208960, IMG submission 187703) | Freshwater lentic microbial communities from great Laurentian Lakes, MI, USA - Great Lakes metaG ON33MSRF (SPAdes) | ecosystem: Environmental > Aquatic > Freshwater > Lake | place: Great... | reverse complement strand
CGAGGTCTTCGGCCTGCTCGGACCCAACGGCTCCGGCAAGTCCACCACCATCAAGATGCTGCTGGGCCTGCTCTACCCGACCAAGGGGCACATCGAAATCTTCGGCCACTCACCGCGCCATGTGAAGACCAAGGCGCGCATCGGCTACCTGCCCGAGGAGAGCTACCTCTACAAGTATCTCGACTCCCGGGAGACGCTCGACTTCTTCGGCAACCTCTTCCAGCTCCCGCCCGAGCAGCGCGACCAGCGCACTGAGCAACTCCTCGAGATGGTCGGCCTCAATCAGGTTCGCAGCCGCACCGTGGGCGAGTTCTCCAAGGGCATGCAGCGCCGCATCGGCCTCGCGCAGGCGCTCATCAACGACCCCGACCTCGTCATCCTCGACGAACCGACCGCCGGCCTCGACCCGCTCGGCTGCCGCGAGGTGAAGGATGTCATCCTCGCGCTGAAGAACCGCGGCAAGACCGTCATCCTCAGCAGCCATCTTCTCAGCGACGTCGAAGACGTGTGCGACCGCGTGGTGATTTACTACGGCGGCAAAATCCAAGCCGACGGCACGCTCAAGGAACTTCTCACCGAGCGCAGCTCCGTCCGCATCACCTTCCCCTCGCTGCCGCGCGAGGCGATGGAGAACATCCTCGGCACCATCCGCCGCGATGTCGCTGCTGACCGCATCCAGCTCGATAACCCGACGCAGAACCTGGAGAGCTACTTTCTCGGCGTAGTGAACCGCGCTCGGGCCAGCGAGCAAAACACCTCCGGCGCGACCTCCGGCAGCCAGGTTGCCGAGTATTTGCGCGGCAGTGCGGAAGCCGGTGCGCAGCAGCAAGCGCGCGTGCTGGACCGCCTCGTCGCCACCGCTCCCGTCGCGGAGGTCCCTGTCCCCGTCGTCGTGCTCCCGACCGCTGTCGAAGTCGAGTCACAGAAGAAACTTGCCGCCCTCGCCGCGCGCACGGTCTCGACGCCCGAGCCCCGAGTCGAAGTCGCCGCGAAACCCGCGCTCGACGAAGTGAAGGCGAACGAAAAGCTCGCGAACCTGCTGGGCAAGCCGAAGTAGTCCGCCATGTCCGCCCACTTTGAAATCCTGAAGCATCCGCACCAGGGACTGGCTGCGGTGAAGCATGGCTTCTCGTGGCCGGCGGCGGTGCTGGGCTGGGCGTGGGCATTCGGACGGAAGCTGTGGGTTCCGGCGCTGGCGCTGCTCGTGGTTCACGCGGTGCTCGCCCTGATCGCCACCAAGCTAATCAGTGAAAACTCCGTCTTGCTCATCGCCATCGGCGTCAGCCTGCAAGCCATCTTCGGTGCCCGGGCGAATTATCTTCTGAGCCGCGCGTATCAAGAGCGCGGCTTCGATTACAGGGGCCTCGTCCCGGCCACCTCCGCCTCCGACGCCATCGCGAAGTTCAAAGCCGTCGGCGAGAACGCGCCTGCCGAGTGGCGGCTGGGCGTAGCACCGGCGCTGTTCAACGTGCCGACGGACTTGCGACAGATTCTGGCCATCGCACGCCTCACCATTAAGGCCGTCGTGCGCTATCGCTTGCTGCCCGTGCTCGCCGTGCTGCTGGTGCTCGTCGTTGTCGGCTTGCCGCTCATGCTCAAGCACGACGGCACGGCGCGCGCGCTCGTGCAAATCATCATCACCTACACCCTCAGCGCGGTCACGGCCATCCTTGGCCTCGTCACGCTCTGGCTCGCCACCGGCACGCTGGCGCGCGACGTGGAGGATTGCTCGATGCAAATGGTCGCGGTGAAGCCCATCGCCCGCTGGCAGATCTGGCTGGGCAAATGGCTTGGCATCATGGGGCTGAACCTTGCCTTGCTCGGCCTCTCCGGCCTTTCGATTTACCTCCTCATCCAATGGCGCGCCGCCAGCCTGCCGGAGAAGCAACAGGCCATCTTGAAGAACGAGCTACTCATCGCGCGCGGCTCGCTCAAGGAGGTGCCGCCCGATCTCGATGCCGACGTGGAGAAAATCCTCAAGGAGCGGCTCAAGGAAATTGGAGCGCTGGCAAATGGCGCGGACCTCGCCACCGTGCGCAAAGACGTGAAGGAGTCCCTCAAGGCCCGGTATCAGGCCGTGCCACCGAAGCAGGCCCGGCGTTGGGTGATAGAAACCGGTCTGGCACGCTCCCAGTTGGAAAACACGCCCGTCTACCTCCGGGTGAAATTCCGCTCGTCGCAATACAGCTCCAAGCCGGAGCCTTATGAGACCCGTTGGGAAATCGGACCGCCCAATGCCACGAACCGCGTCCGCATCATCCGCGGGCTTACCACCGACACGTTTCATGAGTTCGGTGTCAACTTGACCGATGCAAAAGGGATGCCGGTGGGCGAACCAGTCAAAGGCGGCCAGTTCAAGAACCTGCTCGATGAGCAGGGCCGGCTGGTCATCGTCTTCGGCAATCCCAATAACGCCGCTTTGCTCTTCGACCTCGATGAAGGGTTGGAGGTGCTCTACCGCGAGAGCGGCTTCGGTCTGAACTTCGCCCGCGGTGTGGGCATCCTCTTCATCTGGCTGGGTCTGCTCGCGGCGGTCGGGCTGGCGGGAGCGAGCTACCTGTCCTTTCCGGTCGCGGCTTTTTTCTCCATCGCCATGCTAGTCGTGGGCCTGAGCAGCGGGACCATCGCGACGGTGGTGAAGGATGGCACTTTCGGCAGCACGAACCACGACACCGGCGTGCCCGAGGGCGTGCTGGGCGCGGTGGATTTCATCATGGTGCCGATCTTCAAGGCCACTCACGACGTGCTGACACTGGTAAATTCCTTCTCGCCGATTGACGCGTTGAGCACGGGCCGCAGCGTGACGTGGATGACGCTCCTGCGGGCGGTGCTGCAAATCTGGGGCCTCATCGGTGGCATCTTCGCGGCGTTCGGCATCCTCGCGTTCACGCGGCGCGAACTGGCGACGGCACAGGGCAAGGGCTGACATGAACGACCGCCGCTTCTTCAAACCGCTGCTCACGCTGCTCACGGTGGTGCTGCTGGTGCTTGTCCACTTCGCGCAGCGCGAGCTGACTTCAGAGCGCAACCGCCTCAAGCTCACGCGCGTCGAGGCCATCGAGAGCATGCCCCCGGCGATGGCCTTCACCGCCGTGGCGCTGGGCGGCTTCCGCGGGCTGATTTCCAACGCGCTCTGGATTCGCCTCAACGACCTTCAGATCGACGAGAAATACTTCGAGATGGTCCAGCTCTCCGACTGGATTACGAAGATGCAGCCGCACTTCGTCGCCGTCTGGGTGCATCAGGCGTGGAACCTCTCCTACAACATCTCGGTGAAGTTCCCCGACCCGAACGACCGCTGGTTTTGGGTGAACCGCGGCATCGAGCTGCTGCGCGACGAGGCGTTGAAATACAATCCGAACGAGACGCTCATCTACCGCGAGCTGGCGTGGCACTTCCAGCACAAGATGGGCGCGAACCTCGACAACGCCCACATGACCTACAAGCGTGAGTGGGCGCGCCAGATGACCGAGGTGTTCGGCAACCAGCACACGCCCAACTGGGAGGAACTCATCAACCCGCAGACCGACGAGGCGAAGCAGCGCACGAAAGTCCTCCGCGAGCGATACAAGATGGACCCCAAGGTCGCCCGCGAGGTGGACGCAAAGTATGGTCCGCTGGAATGGCGGCTGCCGGAGACGCACGCGATCTACTGGGCCTCTCTTGGTCTGAAGAACTCCAAGCCCGAGCAGCTCATCACCCTGCGCCGCGTGGTTTACCAGTCCATGCAGCTGGCTGCGCAGCGCGGTCGGCTCATCTACAACCCGGTGGACAAATACTTCGAGTTCGGCCCGAACCTCGTTGCCATCCCCATGGCGAACGAGGGTTACGAGGACATGCAGACCGGCGACCCGGCCAACCTCGACAACGTCAAGAACGCCCACGCTAACTTCCTCAAGCAGGCCATCACCGACCTTTACCTGCACAACCGCGAACAGGACGCCGCGCGCTGGCACGACTATCTCGGCAAGAAATATCCCAACCGCTACACGCGGCCCGGCCAGAACGTCACCGAGTTCGTCATGGAGCGCTACAAGGAGCTGATGGACCTCGGCAAGGACAAGGTGCAGAGCGCCATCGAAGGCATGCTCATGCGTCACTTTTACGAGCTGGCTATTGGTGATGAGGACGATCGCGCGCAAGGCTATGTGCGGCTCATCCAGCAGATTCACCGCGAATACGGCAAGAAGGTGGAGCGTTCCGAGCGCGACCGCGTGGACTTGCCGACGCTGCCCAAGCTGCGCCAGTTGGTGCTGGACCGGCTCATTGACGCGCCGCCCGGCGAGGGCTGGAGCCCGCAGATGCGCCTGCAACTCCTGACCTCCTTGAACCTGCCCGTTCCCAAGAACGCGCCATGGCTCACTGCGCCTGTCGTCGCCACCACGCCGGGAATGCTGACGGCCCAAGGTGTCACCAACCGCTCGACGTCATTCAATCCCCCCGCGGTGGACACGAAGGAAGCGGCCGAGATCAACCTCAAGGCCGGCAAGGAATTTCTCGCGAAGAACAAGCAGCAGGCCGATGTCGTCGAGCGCCCCAGCGGCCTGCAATACCGCATCGTCACGGCCGGCACCGGCAAGCGGCCCACTGAGAAGGATAAGGTGCGCGTTCACTACACTGGCAAAGTCATTGATAAGAAAACCCTCCAGCCCGGCGGCATCTTCGACAGCTCCTACGAAAAGAACTCGCCGTTGGAATTCGACGTGACCGGCGTCATCAAAGGCTGGACCGAGGCGCTGTTGCTGATGCCCAAGGGCAGCAAGTGGCAACTGTTCATCCCGCATTACCTCGCCTACGGCGAGCGCGGCAGTCCGCCCGGCATCGGTCCGAACGAAGTGCTCTACTTCGAGGTAGAGATGCTCGACGTCCTCGGAAAGTAGACGTTGGGACGAAGGCAGAAGGAGAAAGGCCATAGTTAGGATCTGCGGCCCGCCGCCCTATCCCCCATCTCCTGTCCCCTACTTCCTTCGCTGCCAAAGAAACATCCGTTCCAGCCCGGTGCGGTTTGGATACGAGCGCGGCGTCCACTCCTCCAGGAGTTCGAAGTGCGGCGAGAACCGCGCCCAGATTTCCTCCCGGTCCACACCGAACGGCGGGCCGTCCGTGTCCGGGATGAAGTAGTTGACGGCGAGGTAATGCCCGCCCGGCTTGAGCCAGCGCAGCAGCGCCCGCACGTAGTCGTCGCGGCGGTCCGGCGGGATGGCGCAGAAGCACGTGTGCTCAAAAATCCAGTCGAACGGCGCGGACGGTTCGTCCGCGAGGAAATCACCGAGGCGAAACTCCGCTCGCTCGCTCGCCCCCGCAGCCAGCGCCCTTTCCACCGCGCTCGGCGCGATGTCCAAGCCCGTTGCTGAAAACCCCGCCACCGCCCAAGCGCGCACGTCATGTCCCAGCCCACAGCCCGGCACCAGCACCGTGCCGCGCCGCGCATCCGGGTGCGTCGTGAGCCAGTCCACGAGGCCGGGTGAAGCCTCGCCTTTGTCCCAAGGCGTGTCCTTTGCCTGATACTGCCCCTCCCAGTCGGTGTTGCTCATATGGGTCGCCGGCACAAACTCAATCCTTCCGCCGCGCGACCACGAACGCGCACAGCATCCCGTGGCGCAGCGGCGTGAGATTCAACAGCCAGTCCAGCGGCGGGAACACATGGCGGTCCGTGCAGAGCGTGCGCTCCACCACGCAGCCGAGGCGCTCCAATTGGAACGCCATCTCCAGCGCGTTGGTCATGATGATGGCGTCGTCGTCCGGCTCGAAGGGCGTCTTTACCACAGGAGCCACCCTCTCGAACCGCACCTGCTCCGGGGCTGACGACATCTGCCGCCGCTTCTCCAGCAGCCGCTGAAGGTTCCGCCACTTGTTGCCCAGCCCGCGCATCCGGTGGTGGTAGTCGCGGAAGCCGACGACGCGCAGAAAGTTCGGACTGGAGACGATCACTTTGCCGCCCGGCTCCGTCACGCGCACCAACTCGGCGAGGAAGGCCTCCGGCTCATCCACGTGTTCGAGCACGTTGAGTGCACCGACGCGGGTGAAGTGCCGGTCGGGAAAAGGTAGCCTCCTGCCATCGTAAAGCTGGCACCGCTCGCTGAACTCACGCGCCCGCGCGACGTTGGGCTCCGACACATCCACGCCGTGCGCTTCCACGGCATCGCGCGTCAGCGCAGCCACGACCTGCCCCACGCCACAGCCCACATCCAGTGCGCGCCCGCCCGCCCGCTCGGGCCTCAGCGCATCGGTGTATTTGCCGTAGAACGCCGGGTCCCAGCCTGCGAGAAACTCCGCGTAAGCTTCGTTGTTCCGGTAAAAAGACTCGTGCTGACCCATGCCGCGCGAACTATCCGGGCAGGGCGGGGCCGACGGCAAGGGCAAGTTCACCGCAGGAGTTTCAGCCGGCGCACCGAGCGAATGAAATTCGAGACCGACGAGGCTAGGCGCACCAGCGCATCAACCGACACGTTTTCCTCACCGCGTTAAATGTCGCCCAAAAATCTCCGAACCTTTTCTCTGGCCGCGCCGAGATTTCCCGCCTAGCGTTCTTATAACTAGAACCCTCAGCCCAGCCCATGGACACATCTTTCAACTGCCCCAAGTGCAACATCAACATCACAGCCGACGAGTGCGTCGTGGGCGAGGAGGTTGACTGCCCGAAGTGCAGCGAAAAATTCCGCGTCCCGCTGCCTCAGAAACCCAATACCATCCCCGTCGTGTCGCCCGCGGCTGCTCCCGCCGCTACGGCACCGAGCCCCGCCAAGCCCAAGCCCGCCGCGCCAGAACACAAGCCGTTGAGCGTGCCCCAGCGCTCTGGCCCGCAGGAATCTCTCGTGAAGAAGGTTGCGCACACGGAGCACAAAGACGAGCCGCCGAAGATTCGCCTCAAGACCATCAAGCGCGGCTCGTGCGTCGAGGTGGGCCACGACCTCTTCGATGAGAAGGTGACGGAGTTTCTCAACAAGGTCGGCCAGGAAAATATCATCCACATACACACCATCGGCTATGGCGCGATGGACTCCACCGGCCACATGCTCCCCGACTACGGCATCCTGATCGTTTACAAAGGCTGACGGGCACCGCGTGCGCACGCCGCGCAATGCAAACGTGCGGTAGGGGGAGACGGCTCACCAGTCGGTTCACCTCGAACTCCGAAGCAACCATCGGCACGGAGTTCGGCGTTCACGCCGCAGAAAGCCTCGACCGAAACGCCCGCTCATTCCCCGCCGCGCTCCGCCACCACCTCACGCCCAATACTGGTAGTTCACTTCAGGGAAGAGGTTGTCCAGCCACTCGACGCGCGCGAGCCACGGCTCGTCCACGCGCGTGGTGGTGAGCATCTCGTGCAACGCGAGGAAGCGCAGGAGATGGTCTTTCACCCGCTTGCGCGCGTAGTCCGGGCTGGTTCCGGTGCGCAGGATGAAGGGCCAGTCGCTGGATTGTGCGAGGAGTAGTTCGCGGGCGGCTTGGTTCAGCGCGCGGAGGGTGAGGCCGGCGGCTTGCGGGTGCGCGCGGGCCAGGGCGGTCATGCGCTCTTGCGCGATGGTGAGGTGTGGGAGAATCCAGTCGTTGGTTTCGTTGAGCCAGAGTTTCCAATAGCCTTCCTCGCCCCAGCTCGAGGGGCTGGGCCGCACGATTTGCAGGGTGGCGTTTTCCTTCAGGTAGTCGCTGGGCGTGACGAGGGTAAAATCCTGCTGGTCGTAGTAGGCCTTGCGCACGAAGAGGTCGAGGAAGTCGGGGCCTTCATACCACCAGTGGCCGAACAGTTCGGCGTCGTAGGGCGCGACGATGAGGGGCGGGCGATCCATGATTTCGGCGAGCTTGCGCGCCTGCTCGCGACGGGCGGCGAGGAAGTGGGCGGCGTGCGCTTCCACGGCTGCGAGCGCGAGGGCGCGGTCATAGACTTCCTTGTCCGGCGTGGGACCGGTGATGCGACAATACTTGAGGCCGGTGAAGCCCCGCAGGTCCGGGCTGGGCAGGTAGGGGCGGACGTAGTCGAGGTCGAGGTCGAAGCCCACGTCGCGGTAGAAGTCGCGATAGCGCGGGTCGCCGGGATAGCCCTCGTTGCGGCTCCAGACTTGGCGTGCGGATTCGAGGTCGCGCGCGAAAGCGGCGATGCCATTCGGCGTGAGCACGGGGGCGAAGACGCCGTAGCGCGGACGCGGTCGGGCGTGCAGCAGCCCGTGCGTGTCCATGATGAACCAGCGGATGTTCGCCTCCTGTAACACGGCCTCAACGCCCTCGAAGTAGGCGCATTCCGGCAGCCAGATGCCGCGCGGGTCGCAGCCGAAGCAGCTCCGGTAGTGGTCGCGCGCGGTGAGGATTTGTGCGCGGACGGAGGGCGGGTGGTTTAACAGCGGCAGGAGTGCGTGAGTCGCGGCGGTGGTGATGATTTCGAGGCGGCCCAGCTCCTGAAACTTGCGGAACGCGCCCACGAGGTTGCGCCCATAGGCGAAGTAAGTCGCGCGCAAGTCGGTGAGCCGCCGGTGATACATCCACGCCAGTTCGCGGAACTCGCGGTCCCAGTGCGTGCGATGGATTTCCTTGTCGGCCAGCTCCAGCAAGCCTTCGAGATGCCGCACGTAGCGGTCTTGCAGGAGCGGGTCCAGCAGCATCGCGCAGAGCGTGGGCGAGAGCGAGAGCGTGAGGCGCGTCTCCATGCCAAGTTTCTGCCAGCCTTCCATTACATGGATGAGGGGCAGATACGTTTCCGTGATCGCCTCGAACAGCCAGCTCTCCTCGAGGAAGCGGTCGTGCTCCGGGTGGCGCACGAAGGGCAGGTGCGCGTGCAGCACGAGTGCGAGGTGACTTTGCATCAGACGGGCATTGAACCGGAACTCGGCGCGAGGGCAAAGTTTTTTAGCCGGGGAGAAAGATTTGGAAACTGAGAGCTGGGGAATCCAGCCAACTCTCCGCTCGCCAAGAACCGCCGCTGGCGAGATATTCGTCCATCATTCCGATCCGATGCTCGCTCCAAAAATAGCGATTAACCGTGCCGCTCGCGCATTCGCCAGCATCCGCCCGTGAACACTGACTGCCAACCCCACGCACTGCGCCTCGCGGCAAGGAGAACCTCATGACTTCCTTCATCGTCTTTTGCCTCGTTGTCGCCGCCCTCGCCTGGCTCTTCAACCGGGTGAACACCCTCTCCGACGCCAACGACGAAGTGCGCGGTCGGCTCAACCTGCTCGGACAGCGTCTGCAAAAAATGGAGGCCGTGCAAAAGGGCGCGTTGGTGGAATCCGCCTTCGTTCCCCCGCCATCGCCTGCAGCGGTCGTGGAACCCGCCTACACGCACGCCGTCCCACCGCCGCCCGTGACAGAGCCCGAGCTGGCCGAGATTCCAATTGAGTTGCGGCCCTGGCCGGAGGTCATGGCGATGACGGCAACGCCGACAGAGACAGTCCTGCTGGAGACGGAGGTGAAACCCTCGGCAGTTCCCCCGCCGCTGCCACCACCGCTGCCTCCGATCCCAGTCGTTCCCGCTTACCTCAAGTCCACGGCTCCCGCGCCTGAGCCCGGGAGCCAGACGCCTGCACCACAAAAAGCCGCGCCGTCCGTGCCCGCGGCTCCGCCCGCGCTGCCACCGTCCGCCGAAATCCGGCTCGGCACCTACTGGTTTGTGCGCGTGGGCGTGGTGATGCTGCTCACCGGCTTCGTATTCCTCGCGAACCTCGCCTACCGCGATTGGGTCTCGCAGATGGGCCCGGCAGGCAAGCTCTCGCTCCTCTACCTCGCCAGCGGCGTGCTGCTGGGCGTGGGCGCGTGGCTGCAGCGCAAGGCCGCGCAGGCCTCGCTGAACAACTTCGCGCAAGTCCTCCTCGCGGGCGGCTTAGGCGCGGTCTATTTCACAACCTACGCCGCGCATCACTACGAGCCATTACGCGTCATCGGCAGCGCCGCGCTGGACGGCGCGCTGCTGCTCGCGTGGGCGGCCTTCATCGTGTGGCTCGCGGACCGTAAGAAGTCCGAGACGCTCGCGCTCTTCGCGCTCGGCCTTGGCTACTACACCGCCGTCGTCACTCGCGTCGGCACCTTCACGCTCTACTCGAACCTCGTGCTCACCGTCGCCACCGTATTCTTCCTCGTGCGCAACCGCTGGGCGCATCTCACGCTCGCGGGCCTCGTCGCATCCTATGGCGGCTTCGCGTTCTGGCGCTTCTTCCACGACGGCCACTGGCTGCTGGGTGCACCGACGGAGGACCTCGTGCTGTCGGCCCTTTTTCTCGCGGGCTACTGGGCTTGCTTCACGGCGGCAACCTTCCTTGCGCAGGGCGATTTGCCCGCGGACAAACGCCGCGCGGCCTTCCTCAGCGCGAACAACGCCGCGTTCTTCGTTCTCGTCACGCTCTCGATGGCGGCGGCCCGTGGCTGGCAGTTGTGGCAATTCTGTCTCGGCTTCGGCGCGGTGCTGCTTGGGCTGGCGGCCTTCGCGCGCACGCGGCTGCCGCAGGAACCGTCCGTGCGCGCGGCCTATCTCACGCAAGGCCTGTTGCTCGTCACGCTCGGGCTGATAACGAAGTTCAGCGGGCAACAGCTCGCGGTGCTGCTCGCAGCGGAAAGCGTCGTGCTGCTCACGCTCGGTTTGCGCCAGCCCAGCCGTCTGCTGCGCGCCGGCGCGTTTGTCGTAGCGACCCTCGCGGCCGGTTGGTTCGTGTTGGGCTATGAAGTGGGTCAACCCGTCGCGCTCGGCCTCGGCGTCACGGGCCTGCTCCTGTTCAACGCGTGGTGGATGGGCCGGCACGAAGATCCGGCGGATACCACGCTGCTGCGGCCCCGCACGACTTGGCTGTCGCTGCTTCCTCTCGTCGCAGGAGCCGCGACGATTCTCCAGCACGCCGCTAGCAATAGCCGCATCGCCGTGTGGCTGATGGGTGCGGGATTGTTGCTCACGCTCTCCGTTCACGTGCTTCGCACGCGGGAGATAACGTTGTTCGCGCAGGGTTATTTATTCCTCGCGCACGGGTTCTGGCTCGGCAGCGGCGGTGGCTGGTCGGCCCTCCCGGCGTGGCGTCCGGTGCTCCTGCTACTCGGCACGCTGGCGGTCATCCACTGGTGGACACGCCAGACGGTGCTCGGCCACCGCAAGTTGGCGGAGACCTTCGAGACGGGCTACGCGCTCGCTGTGGTGGCGCTGCTCTACTCGTGGCTGCACGGGCATTTCGCGGAGCCGCAGTGGCTCCTCGTGTCGTCCGCGCTCGCGCTGGCCGTGACAACTTACGGCGCGCTGACCCGCGCGTGGCGACTGGCGGCGGCAGGCCAATGCTTCGCGCTAGTCGCCGCAGCCGGCTTCGCCCAGCACCTGCAAGTGCCGCATCCGGAATGGGCCTTCGCCCTCGCGCCCATTGCGACGCTCCTGATCGTTTCGGCTGCAACGCACTGGGCGACCGTGCGTCGCACGGAACTCACCGGCGAATTGCGCGCCACGTTGCAGGTTGTCGCCGACGCGTATAAGTGGGTCGCGTTCGCGATGGTCGTGGCGATGGTGTTCCGCTACGTGCCGTTGGAACATCGCCCGTGGACCTTTGCCCTGCTCGGCGGCGCGTTCTTCGGTGTCGCGGGCTGGCTGCGGACACCGCAGCCGCTGCTGGCAAGCGGGCTGTTGCTCGGCCTCGGACTGCTCACGCTACTCGCGCCAAGCGGCCCGGGCGGCACGCTCTTCTCCGTGCCCAACCTCCTCGCGGTGCTCCTGCCGCTCGCGCTGCAACAAATCGCGCGCCGTGCGCCGGATCGCTTTCCCGTGCCTGCGAACATGCACATCGTCGTGCTGCTCTTCGCGGGTGGTTTCCTTTGGCTGCACGTGACGCGCTGGCTGATTCCGGAGCGCGACGGCCATTTCTTCACCGTCGCGTGGTCGGTGCTCGGGCCGGTGTTCTTCGCCATCGGGGTGTGGCTGCGCGAGCGGACCTACTTCATGCTCGGGCTGGGCTGCCTCCTCGCCGCGCTCGCCCGCGTGGTGCTGCACGACGTGTGGCAGCCGGAGCTGTTCCTGCTGAACTTGCTGCCGATGTTCGCCGTCCTCGCGCTGCAACGCGTCGCCCGCAAGCATCCCGACGGAGCGGCGCTGCCGGACACCGCGCACATGGCGGCAATCGCGGTGAGCGGCTTGAGTCTCTGGCTGTTTCTCTCTCGCTGGGTCATCCAGGCGTCGGGTGGAAAGTTCTTCCTCACGGCGAGCTGGGCGGTGCTGGCGTTGGTTGTGTTCGGCACGGGCTTCGCGCTGCGCGAACGCGTGTATCGCTGGCTCGGACTGGCGGTGCTGGCCGGCGCGCTGGGGCGCGTGGTGCTGCTCGACGTGTGGCAGCTCGCGCTGCTCTATCGCGTGTTGAGCTTCATGGCGCTGGGCATCGTGCTCATCGTGCTGGGCTACGTTTACAACCGCTGGCAGGAAAAGATTCGGGAGTGGCTGTGAGGAAAGTAGAGAGTTGAAAGAAAGCCAGCGCCGCGAGGCGCAGGCCTCTGTGCGGCAGTAACTTGGTGCTTGGGCTTTGGAATTCCCCTCGCCTAACCTGCCGCTATGCAAGTCCGCTTTCTCGCCCTCCTCGCGTTGTTCATGGTCGTCGCCCCAGCTCGCGCCGCCTCGCTCTCCGCCGAGCAGCAAACCCACCTTTGCCGCTGGTGCTCCGCGCAGTTCGCCCCCGCGCCCGTGGATTCGCCCGCCTACCGAAAATACGCGCCCGACCGCCGCGTGGACATCCTCCACCTCGCGCTCGACGTGACGCCGGATTTCAAGGCCCGCACCCTCGTCGGCACCGCCACCGTCACCTTCAAACCCATCGCCACTCCGCTGGAAGAGCTGCGGCTGGACGCGGTGGACCTGCGCATCGCGTCCGTGACCAGCTCGGAGAAGTTACTCGGCCACCAAGTCACCGACCGCGAGATTGTCTTCACCTTCGCCCCGCCGATTCCGGTCGGGAAAGAGGCGCGCGTGGTGGTGAAGTATTCCGCCGAACCGCGCAAAGGCCTCTACTTCCGCACGCCGGAGATGGGTTATCCCGAGACGCATCTCTGGACGCAAGGCGAGCCGAGCGAGGCGCGGCATTGGTTCCCGTCGTTCGACCATCCCGTCGAGAAGTTCACCAGCGAAGTCACCTGCCATGTGCCCGCCGGCATGGTCGCGCTCTCGAACGGTCGCCAAGTTTCCGCCCAGCCCAGCGCGGGTGGACTCACCGCGTTTCATTGGCTGCAGGAGAAGCCGCATGTGACCTACCTCATCACGCTGGTCGCCGGGCAGTTGAAGAAAATCGAGGACAAGCACCGCGACATCCCGCTGGAGTTTTGGACCACGCCCAGCGACCTCGCCGCCGCCCCGAACTCCTTCCGCCACACCAAGCACATGATGCAGTTCTTCGAGCGCGAGATTGGCGTGAACTACCCGTGGGCGAAGTATGGCCAGGCCGCCGTCCACGACTACCACTGGGGCGGCATGGAGAACACCAGCCTCACCACGCTGAACTACCGCACGCTCTTCACCGCCGAGACGGAGAACCTGTTCAGCAGCGACAGCCTCGTCGCGCACGAGTTGGCTCACCAGTGGTTCGGCGACTTCGTGACGTGCAAGGACTGGAGCCAAATCTGGCTGAACGAGGGCTTTGCCACCTACTACGATTGGCTCTGGCAGGGCGACTTCGGCGGCACGAACGAAACGCTTTACGCCCTGCACAGCGCGGCCAAAGGCATTCTCGCGAACCAAAACGAGACGCGGGGCATCGTGTGGCGGAAGTTCGGCGAGCCGGAGGAGATGTTCAACTACCTCGCCTACCCGAAGGGCGCGTGGGTGCTGCACATGCTGCGCTGCCAGCTCGGCGCGGACCTGTATCGCCGCTGCATCCGCACGTATCTGGACCGCCACGCGTTCGGCTCGGTGACGACGGAGGATTTGAAGAAGGTCATCGAGGAGCTGTCGGGCCGCAGCTTTGACCGCTTCTTCGACCAATGGGTCCACGGCCTCGGCGCGCCGACGCTGGACGTGACTTACGCGTGGGACGAGAAGGCCAAGCTCGCGCGCGTGAGCGTGAAGCAGTCGCAGAAGATTTCCGACGAGGCTCACCTCTTCCAGTTCCCGCTGACGCTGCGCTTCAAGTCCAAGTCCGGCACCACCGACCACACGGTGCAGGTCCGCGACAAGGAGGAGGACTTCTACCTGCCGCTGAAGGCTGCGCCCGACGTGGTGCGCGTGGACCCCGGCCTCACGTTGCTGGCGCGCATCAACTTCAAGCCCGCCACGCCGATGCTGCTCGCGCAGCTCGCGGACAAGACGGACTTCCTCGGCCAGCTCCACGCCCTCGACAACCTCGCGGGCCGCAGCGACAGCGAGACGGTCGCCAAGCTCAAGGCTGCGCTGAACAGCGATTCGCACTACGCCATCCGCACGCGAGCGGCGGACTTGCTCAAGCAGGCCCGCACGGATGAATCGATGATCGCACTTCTCGCCTCGACGAAGCAGGCTGACGCCCGAATCCGAAGCTCCGTCGTCTCCGCCCTCGGCGGCTTCTACCACGACGATGCCTTCGCCGCCCTCAAGCAGACCCTCGCCACCGAGAAGAACCCCGGCATCCAAGCCACCGCCCTCCGCGCGCTCGGCCCCTACGCGAAACCCGAAGTCCGCGACCTGCTCGTGAAGTTCCTCAACACACCCAGTTACCGCGACCGCCTCACCGAAGCCGCCATCGCCGGCATGAAGGCGCAGGACGACCCCGCGTTCATCGCGCCGCTGCTCGCCGCGCTCCAGTCCCGCGAAGCCACGCTGCCCAGCACCGTTTTCTCCGCCGGCCTCGACGCCCTCGCCACGCTCGCGCGCAACGAGCCGAAGAAAGATTCCATCCGTGACTTCCTCACCGCCCGCGTGAACTCGCCGAAGGAACGCGTCCGCCTCGCCGCCATCACCGCGCTGGGCACGCTCGAAGACCCGCGCGCCCTCGCCGCGCTGGAAACTTTCACCGCGCTCGCCGCCGACCGCCCGGAGAAAGCCGCCGCCGACAAAGCGCTCGCGCAACTCCGCACCGCCCGCAAACCCGGCGACGACCTCAAGGGCCTGCGCACCGAAGTCCTCGACCTTCAGAAGTCGAACCGCGAGCTGAAGAAGGATTTGGAGACACTGAAGAAGAAGCTGGAGGCGAAGTGACGCAGAGCGGTCTCCCGCTCCTTACCTGCGCCGCTGTGAGATTGGCAGAAGAAGCAGGAGCAAGATTACGAGCAAGAGTGGTGATGCCGCTCAATTGCATGAAAGTGAGGTGAGCCCCCCACTCCTCGCCGTCCATTTCCCTGTGGACACCCTGCCCCGAATAAGGCAAGCATTCGCCCGTCTATACCACCGCTGACACGTTTCCAGCACGAAGCCGGTGACGGTTGTCAGCATGGTCGGACCAGTAGTTGAAAACAAACTCGGTAAGAAAGAACAACCTATGAAGTTCGTTAAAGTCCTCGCTGCCGTGGCGTTCGCCGTGGCTCTCTCCACCACCCTCGCCCTCGCGGCGGACAAGGCTGACAAGAAGGCCCCTCCCGGCAAGGTCGCCGGTTGCTGCGCCAAGGCTGCCAAGGATGGCAAGGCTTGTGACCACGCCTGCTGCGTGGAAGCTGCCAAGGGCAAGAAGAACTGCGAGAAGTGCAAAGGCACGAACGAAGAGAAGAAGTAATTCTTCCTTCCAGTTACTCACGAACGGCCAGCGGCAACGCTGGCCGTTTCTTTTTGCCCACGGCTCAGCCCATTTCGCGCCACCGCTGGGCAATCGGCACCCGCCGGCCCACCCCGAACGCCTTCGTCGTCACCTTCAACCCTGGGGCCGCCTGCCGCCGCTTGTATTCCGTGCCATCAATCAGCTTCACCACCCGCTGCACCGCCGCCGCGTCGAAGCCCGCCGCGATGATTTCTGCCGCTGGCCGGCTCTTCACCACGTATTCCTCCAGGATGGCGTCGAGCACCTCGTAGGCCGGCAGCGAGTCCTGGTCAGTCTGGTTTGGGCGTAGCTCGGCGCTGGGAGGCTTGGTGATGGAGGCCGCCGGGATGATTTCGCGCTCGCGATTCACCCAGTTCGAGAGGCGGTAAACCATCGTCTTGGGCACGTCGCTGATGACCGCCAACCCGCCGCACATGTCGCCGTAGAGCGTGCAATAGCCGACCGCCAGCTCGCTCTTGTTCCCCGTCGTCAGCAGCAGTGAGCCGAACTTGTTCGACAAGCCCATCAGCACCACTCCGCGCAGCCGGGCTTGGATGTTCTCCTCAGTCGTGTCCTCGGCAAGGCCGGCGAAGACTTCCTTCATCTGGCCTTTCGCGGCCGCGAAGGCCGGCTGGATCGGAATCACGTCGTAGCGGATGCCCAAGTTCTCCGCCAGCACCCGTGCGTCATCGAGGCTGCCCTGCGACGAGAACTGCGACGGAAGGGAAACCCCCCGCACGTTCTCCGCGCCGAGCGCTTCCACCGCCAGCACCGCCGTCAGCGCCGAGTCAATGCCGCCGCTCAAACCCAGCAGCGCGGACTTGAACCCGCACTTGTGCAGGTAGTCCTTCAGCCCCAGCACGAGCGCGCGATACACCAGTTCCTCGTCACCGTTCACGGGTGGCGCACCCGGCGTCAGCTTCTCTGTGTCCACGACAAGGAAGTCCTCCGCGAAGAGCGCCCCCTGCGCCGCCAGCCGACCCTGCGCATCGAATACCAGACTCGCGCCGTCGAAGATGAGCTCGTCATTGCCGCCCACGAGATTGCAGTAGAGCAGGGGGCAACGCGTCTTGGCCGCGAGGCTCGCGAGCATCTCGCGCCGCGTCGTGTTCTTGCCCAAATGCCACGGCGACGCCGACACGTTGAAAATGATCTCCGCCCCCGCCGCCACCAAGTCCGCCGCTGGATTACGCCGATAGCGCCGGTCCCGCCAGAAATCCTCGTCGTTCCACACGTCCTCGCAGACCGTCACGCCGATGCGTTGGCCATTGAACAGCAACGGCTCATTCCCCTCCGCCGGGTCGAAGTAACGGTCCTCGTCGAACACGTCGTAAGTCGGCAACAGCATCTTGGTCCGGACCTCCGCAATCTTCCCGTGCTGCAACAGCGCGACCGAGTTCGTCAGCCCGCGCCCCGGTCGCCCGGCTGTCCGGCCCACGAAGCCCGTGAGCAAACCCACCTTGCCCGTTGCCGCCGCGAGCCGCTCAAGCATGGCTAGGTTCTGCGCGACGAAATGCGGCTTGAGGAGCAAATCGCGCGGCGGATAGCCAGTTGTCGCCAGCTCCGGACACACCACGAGGTCCACGCCCGCGGCCACACCGCGCCGGTAAGCCGCGAGGATGCACGCCTCGTTCCCCACGAGATCCCCGACGGTGGTGTTAAGCTGCGCGAGCGCGACTTTCATACGGCCAAGCCGCGCGGAGGATGAGGCAGGGAAATGGCGAATGTCGAATGTCGAATGGCGAATGGCGAATGGCGAACCTCCGGACCGGACGCGTCCGTTCAGCAGATTCCCCATTCATCATTCCCCAATCGCAATTTTTCCAAGCTCTCCCTTCGCCCGCGCGTGGCGTCCATAGACCAGTTCGAAGATCGGCGATGCCATCAGCGTGGTAACAATCGCCATCAGGACGAGCACGGAGAAGAGCGCTGGCTGGATGATGCCCTTCTGCAGGCCGATGTTGATAATGATCAGCTCCATCAGCCCGCGTGAGTTCATCAGCGCACCGACCGCCAGCGCGGTGCGGTTGTCCTCGCCGGTCGCGCGCGCCGCCGCCCAGCACGCGCCGAACTTGCCGAGACACGAGGCGGCCAGCACGACGAGCGCGATGCCGAGCATCTCGAGGTTGTTGACCATGTCCAATCGCGTGTTCAGCCCCGAGTAGGTGAAAAACATCGGGAGCAGGCACACGACTGCGAAGGGCTCCAACTGCCGCTGAAGCTCCTTCGTCAGCAGACCGCGCGGCATCGCCACGCCTAGCAGGAAACCACCGAAGACCGCATGGATGCCGACCGCGTCCATCGCCCACGCCGCCAGCATGAAAAGCATCAGGACCACCGCGAGCCACTGTTCCGTCAGCCGGCCTTCGCGCTCGACGGCTTCGCCCAGTTTCACCAGCAACCGTCGGCCCACCGTCAGAATTAGCACCGCATAAATCACCCCGCCGCCAATGGCCAGGACCGCCCCCTGCGCCCCACCGCCGAAGCTGGCAATCACCACGGCCAGCACGCACCACGCGGCGGCGTCGTCAATCGCCCCCGCTGCCAGCGCCAGCGTGCCCAGAGAAGTGCCGGCCAGCCCGCGTTCGTAAATGATGCGCGCCAACATGGGGAACGCCGTGATGGCGATGGCCGCGCCCATGAACAGCGCCGCTTCGTGCAACCGCACCTTCTCGCCGAACAGGCCCGGCACGTTCAGGAGCCACGGCGCAAGCACCGCGCCCAGCACGAAGGGCACCAGCATCCCGGCGAGTGAAACCGCCGCCGCGCTCTTCGCCCGGCTTTGGAATAGCTCGATCTTGAACTCGACGCCCACGAGGAACATGTAAAGCCCCACGCCCAGTTGCGCGCCGACGAAGAGAACTTTGAGCGACTCCGCCGGAAACAACTCCTTCTGCAAGCCAGGGGTCAGCAGCCCGAAGAGGGAAGGCCCCAGCAACACGCCGGCAATCATCTCCCCCACTACCTGCGGCTGGCCGATGCGCTTGGCCGCCATCCCCACCAGCCGGCACACAGCCAGGATGACGAACATCTGGAGGAAGAAGAGGACGGAGAGTTGGGGGGCGCTCATGGCGGGTCAGGTCAATTTGTTACGTATGCGTATAAATTGCCAGATCAGCAACGTCAATAGACAATTCCTAATCCCGGGAGCGCGGGGCGCAGAAGTGCCAGCACTAGGTCGATGTCGTCTTCCTGACGGTGGTGAATGGCAAGACGCGCTACCATCGAGGCGATGGCCGCGGGGTGGATGATTTTCTGAACAAACCCCTCAACTGCGAGCAACTCAAGGCCTGCTCCGCGTGGCGGAACGCATCCTCGGACTGCGGCGGCGGACTGCTGCTCAGTCAATCGCCTGCAGCGTCTCCACTCGCCACTTCTGGGTGCCCATCTTCTCGGTCGCGTCGCGGATGGCCTTCACCTGATCGGGAGTGACGAAGCCGGCGCTGTTGCCCCACCCCGCGTTTCCCCGGATGAACGTGGCGATGTCCGCAATCACGTCGTCGCTCAAAGCATCCCGGAAAGGCGTCATCGCGGGATTGTCGTAGGTGACCTTGTTGACCGTGATGGGACCTTCGACCGCGTTCAAGATGATGCGAATCAAGCGGTCCGGCTTCTCGCGAAAAACCCACTCGGAACCAGCCAGCGGCGGAATGTTTTGGGCAGGCTGACCGAGTCCGTTCGGCTGATGGCAGCCCGCGCAGGCGTCGTATAGCCGCGCGCCGCGCTTGTAGCTCTTCACTTCCGGCGGCTCGTCGGCCTGCGGCGGCGAATTTTTCATCCCGGCCTGAAACACATCCGCGCGGAACGCGCCGCCGGTGTTCTCCACGTGAAGGAAGCAGCCGAAAAGCACGACGCCCAGCAGCACAAACGGCCACGCGCTCCCGCCGCCGGCGGCAATCGTCGGCTCGGTCTCGGCGCGCTCGGGCGCGGGCTGCTTCTTGTTCTTGCTCATGGCTTCGAAGGTGCGTTCGTGTCGGCGGGTGCTGCGGGCTTGGCCGTTGCGGACTTCGCAACTGAGGGCACCGGTGCCTCGGGCAGGCTGACATCATTGCGCTGGGTTAGCAGGTAGGCGACGAGGGCGTGCGCGTTGTGCTTCGGAAAAACGGGCGGCGACTCCTTCGCGACGACCAACGGCTCGCCAGCGTAGCGGACTTCCGGCTTCACCTTGTCGAAAAGATAGCTGGCCGACGGGCAGGTCGAAGCAGGGGCGAGGAGGCGCGGGTTGTAGAGGTGAACCAACAAGTGATGCTCCAACTCCGTCGCTGTGTTGCTCGTGGCGAACTTCCACGGCGCGGCGAACTTCTCCGGCGCACGCGTGCCGATGCTGGCGAGGTCGGGGCCAACGCGCACACTGCCAAGCAACACGGGAGCGTCGTTCAAGTAATCGCGGGCCACGCTGCGGCGCGCGCCCCAACCGCGAGCGATGTCGGGGCCGAGATTGTAGATGACGAGCTCGGCCTTGGCCCCGGAATCGGAGAGCAGCTTCACAACCCGCTCCGCCTCTTCGGGCCCGACCTTCGCCAGGATTTCCGCCGGCAGCTTGCCTGCGAGCTCGTTGACCGTGGCGGAGTTCGTGCGGACGATTCCGGCCTTGTGGTCCGCGTGCTTCAGGAGCGTGAGGTGCGTGGTGAACTGCGCGAACGCGGCGACTGCGTTCGTGTCAGCCGCGAGCGTGGGCGGAAGCTCGACCTTGGCGAGGCCGAGGTCGGGGCGCGCCTTCGCGAGCGCGATGAGCAGTTTGAGGTTGACCAGATTGGTCTTCCCGCTGCCAGCAGCCTCGAGGTTGATGGCCTTGGGGCCAATGCCGTTGAGCCGCGCGCCGAAAAGTAACTGATCCTGCCGCACCGCGCGGGTGTGGCACTGGTAGCAGCCGAGCGAGCGATAGACTTCCGCACCTTGCGCCGCGAGGCCGGGCCGGGCAGCGGGGTGAAAATCCGGGGTGTTCGGGATGGGCGCGGGCGAGAGGTCGCCGAGTTGGAGCTGCGGGGCCATGACCAGCGCAGCCCACGAGCAGGCGAGAGAGAAGAGCGCGCCCGCACCGATGATGGGTCCGTATCTCATCGGGCACCTCCACAGCAGTTGAGGCAGCAACGGCGTGCGGCGAGGGCGAAGTTCGCGAGGAAGGCGAGGGCAGAAACCGCCAGCGCGCCGTAGCCGACGGTGACGAGCTTGAGGTGGTTGGCGGTTCCGGTGACGGCAAATTCGAGGAACTTGTCGTTCGTGCTTGCGCCCACAGCAGCCTGCTTGACGCCGGCGAAGGTGAAGCCGATGCCGACCGCGATCACGCCCAGCAGCGCCGCCCAGAACGAAAGGTCCGCCAGCCCTTCCGAAGGCAGTTCGTCCTCACCGGTCGTGAGGCGGGGGACGATGTGGTGCAACGCGCCGAGCGCCGCGAGGCCGAACACGCCGAGCACCACGATGTCCGTGCGGGCGGTGTCGAAGAAGGTGAACTGCGTGAAGTGACCGCCGAAGATCGCCGTGCGGAGTGTCACGCCGAGCAGCAGAATCGAGGCGCCCAGCATGAAGCGGAAGGTGGCGTTCTCTTTGCATGTCTCGCCGATTTTGCCCTCGGCGGTCTGCCAGAGCGACACGAGCAGCGCGAGCACGGGGACGATGACGAGTGCGTTCGCCGCGCCGCTGACGGCGGGGATCCACGCGGGCACCGGCGCGAGTTGCGCGAGTCCGCACCAGCCGCCGATGAGCAGCAGCAGCCAGAAGCCAGCGCGCGCAAGGCCGGGGTTGGCGAGCGGGCGGTTCACCGTCTTGGGCACGAAGTAGAACAGCACGGCGAGCGCGAAGCCGATCAGGACGATTTGCAGCAGGTTGTTGCCGAACCAACCGGCGACGATGGCCTGCACGACGCCGGGCACCTGCCAGACAAGCAGCAACCCTTGCGCGGTCGAGAGAATCCACGGGAACCACAGCAGCGCCGCGAGCACGAACCAGAGCGAGACATAGAGCTCGCGCTCGGTGCGGCGATGCAGTGTGACCAACGCCCACGCGGCGATGCATGCGTAGCTGGCGAAGAGCGGCAGCGCGGCGTAGAGCGGGAACTCCAGCAGGTCGAAGCCGGTGGCGTCGCCCGCGAGGATGCCGAACACGCCGACAGTCACAGCGATGTTCCAGAACTTGGCGGCGATGGTCAGGCCGAGCGGCGCAGACAGCTCCACGCGCCCGAGTCGCGCGATGAGCCACAGTGCGAGGGCGAAGGCAGATTGCAGGGCGAAGCCGTAGGTCAGCGCGTTGATGGCGGCGGGACGGAGCCGGCCGTAGGTGACCCACGCGCAGCCTTCCATGAAGGTTGGGTTGTAAAGCTGAACGCTCGCGAGCAGCGCAAGCACCACGCCGGTGAGCAGCCACGCTGCGCCGCTGAAGGCGAGAAAGAGCACCGGCAGCCGGCACGAGGCCTCGACCTCCGCGACGGAGGGCGCAGTGGCGCAGGCGTTCTGGCTGCTGGGTTGTGCGGCGGTCATGCGGACAGGGAGAGCAGGATTAATCCTGCTCTGTTCATCTCACTCGAGAACCGGCGGCTTGGCCCAGTTCTCCACGCGGGACACGAAGTTCGCGCGCCCGGCGGCTGCGTTCGCCTGATATTCCTTCAAGGTCAGCTCCATCGCTGCCTCAACGGGGATGCGATGGATGCCCTTGAACTTTTCAAGGATACCCGAGGTGCCGAGCTCCAGCTTGGCGGTCTGGCGGATTTCGGCCTGCGCCTTGGATCGTTCCTTCGAGCGGACCTCGCGGGCGGCCTGCGCGCCGGTCTCGGTATAGCTCTTGAGCATCGCGTTGATGCCGACGCCCAGCAGGATGACGACGAGCGCGCCGAGGAAGTAGGCGGCCTTCGTGCGGCAGGCGGGGGTGCAGTAGGAGTCTTGGGATTCGGGGCAGCTCATGTTGAGTGCAGGTTAGTGGGCAGCCTTGCTGGATGCAGGTTCGACATAGACTCCCATCGCCTCGGCTATGCGCGGGTCGCGCTGGGGATAGGGCGGGTGGGCGTTGAAGGCGCGGCTGAACATGAAGATGAGCACGGCCAAAATCCCGCCGAGCGAGAGCACGTCGTAGATGCCCACGCTCAAGCCGTCGGGGTAGAGCACTGGACCGATGTTGAACTGCAAATCCATGTAGTGGCACAGCCAAGCCCAACCCGTCATCATGCTCATGGCTTGGAAGTTCAGCTTGCGATGGATGGGCAGCAGGAAGATGAACGGGAACCAGAAGTGGCCGAAGATGGTGAGTTGGCCGACCCATTTCCAGGTGCCGTTTTCGCGCAGGACATACCAGAAGGTTTCCTCCGGCACGGCGGCGTTCCAGATAAGGAAGTATTGGCTGAAGTGGATGTAGGCGTAGAAGACGGTGAAGGCGAAGAAGAGCTTGCCGCAGTCGTGGAAGGTGACTTCGCGCGCCACGTCCTTCAGGTCGCCGCGGTTCTTGAAGTAGAGCAGCAGCCAGTAGGTGGTGATGGCCGTCACCCACACGCTGCCGGCGAAATAGACGACGCCATACATGGTGGAGAAGAACTGGTGCTGGAGGGACTTCATCCAGTAAATGGCCGCGCCGGTCAGGCTGAAGGCGAAGAGGAAAATCCCGCCTGCTGCATACCGGCGCATCGTGCGAGTGTGGGAGGCCGCGCCGTCCTTGTCCTGAGCGAGCGAGGCGCTGCGCAGGCCGTGGGCGATGAAGCCCCAGACGAGAAACAGCAGGCAGGACACACCGTAGAAAGCAGGCTTGTTGAAGAGAATCGCCTTCGCGTGGAGCGCGTGGTCGTGGTCCGGGTCAATGGACATCCACGGATAGATGTCCACCGCGAGATAGCCAATGGGAATCCAGAGGATGAACATCGTCGGGAACAGCAGGCACGCGATGTGTTCGAGGAAGCGGCGGATGGGAATCATCCACTGCGCGTCGAAGAGGTGGTTCAGGATGACGATGAACAGCGCGCCTAGGCACAGGCTCAGGCAGAACATGTAAGCCGTGAGGTAGGCGTAGCCGAATTTCTTTGCAGCAGTCGGGTGGCCGGCCGGACCGTGCGTGTGGCCGTGATGGGAGTCTTCCACCAGTTCCGTCTTGGCTTCGGCTTTGGCGTGCTCGGCAGCGAAGGCACCATTGCCCAGCAGTGCGATGGCAAAGAGAGCGATCACACCGGCGGCAACGCTGCGGCGCAGACCAGTCAGGAGATGAAGAGCGTGCGAGGTCATGTCGTTACTTCAGCGTGGCGCGGTCGGCGGCGGGGACTTCCTCCAGTGTTGCGAAGCGCGCGCGCTGGAGGGAGCGGACGTAGGCGACGATGGCCCAACGGTCATTGATTTCGATGTTCGCGGCGTAGCCCTGCATGTTCGGGGCCTTGCCTTGGCCGATGATGTGGAACACCTGGCCGTCGGGGATGATAATGGCGTTCTTGTCGAGCAGGTTGGCCACCACCGGCATCGCACCGATTTTCTTGGTGATGCCGTTGCCGTCGCCGGTCGCGCTGTGGCACGGGAGGCAGGAGATATTGTAACGCTCGCGGCCCCGGGCCATGAGCGCGGCGGTAACGGGCACGGGGATGGTGGCCACGAAGTTCGTCTTGCCGGGTTCCATGCCGGTGTTCTCCGCGGTGCCCTGCCAAGTGTCATTGCCGTGGTCGCCGATGCGCTGGGCGACGGTGCCCGCGACGAAGGCCTGCGAGCTGCGACCGTCGGCGAAGAAGCTGTTCGGCACCTGCGGCCGCAGCTTGGCTTGGCGCACCATGTCGTCGAAGATTTCCAGCGGCGGCTTGCGAAAGTCCGTGCCGCGCCGTCCGGCGATGCCGAAGACGGTCAGGGCCAGCAGCAGAAAACCAAAGAGAGCCGCGAAGAAGTAGCGCATGTCAGTCCTCCACCATCTCGATGTGCTTGCTGCCGGCGGATGCGAGCAGCTTGCGGGTTTCCTCGGCGTTGAACTTCGGGTCCGCCGTCTCGATGACGACGATGAACTTGTCGTGCGACGCGCCCTGACAGAACCGGCGGTTCTTCAGCAGCGGGTGGTGCAGGCGCGGGAGGCGGTTCAGCAGGGCCATGCCGATCAGCGAGCCGAAGGAGGCGAAGAGGATCGTCAACTCGTAGCTCACCGGGAAGGCGTAGAACGGGCTGAACATGGGCTTGCCGCCGATGACGATCTTGTAGTCGAAGGCGTTCATCCACCAGATCATGATCATGCCGGTGGTGTAGCCCGTCGCGCCGCCGATGAAGGTGAACCAGCCGACCTTGGAGTTCGAGATGCCCATGGCCGCGTCCAGCCCGTGCACGGGGAACGGCGTGTGGACATCCCACTTGGAGTAGCCGGCATCGCGCACCTGCTCCGCCGCGTGCATCGCGTCAGCGGGGGTTTCGAAGACCGCCATGAGACCGTAAGCGTTCATTAGTGATGCCCTCCCTGCTTCGCGCCGCCCTGCGGGTGGTGCGGGTCAGCCTGCGGCGTGACGCCCTTCACTTCGGAGATGGCGATCATCGGCAGGTAGCGCATGAACAGGAGGAAGAGGGTGACGAACAGGCCGAAGCTGCCGATGAACGTGCAGACGTCCACCCAGGTGGGCCGGAAGTAACCCCAGCTCGACGGCAGGTAATCGCGGTGCAGCGAGATGACGATGATGACGAACCGCTCAAACCACATCCCGATGTTCACGAAGATGCTCACGATGAAGACGAAGAGCATATTCTCGCGGAGTTTCTTGAACCAGAACAGGTGCGGGCAAATCACGTTGCACGAGATCATGCTCCAGTAGGCCCACCAGTAGGGGCCGAACGCGCGGTTCTTGAACGCCGCCAGCTCGTAGGGGTTGCCGCCATACCACGCGATGAAGAACTCCATCCCGTAGGCGTAGCCGACGATGGACCCCGTCGCGAGGATGACTTTGCACATGAGGGACACGTGCCGGACGGTGATGATGTCCTCCAGCTTGCAGAGCGTGCGCAGCGGGATGAGGAGCGAGAGCACCATGCCGAAACCGGAGAAGACTGCGCCGGCCACGAAGTAGGGCGGGAAGATGGTCGTGTGCCAGCCGGGCACCTGCGACACGGCGAAGTCGAACGACACGATCGAGTGCACGGAGAGCACCAGCGGCGTCGAGAGGCCGGCGAGCAGCAGGTAGGCTTTCTCGTAGTTGCTCCAGTGGCGGTTCGAGCCGGTCCAGCCCAGCGCGAAGAAGCCGTAGAGGAATTTCTTCACCTTGCCCGTCGCGCGGTCACGCATCGTGGCGAGGTCGGGGATAAGGCCGGTATACCAGAAGAGCAGCGAGACCGTGCCGTAGGTCGAGACGGCGAAAACGTCCCAGAGCAACGGCGAGCGGAAGTTCACCCAAATGTCGTAGTTGTTCGGGATGGGCGGCAGCCACCACACGGCATACCAGATGCGGCCGACGTGAATCACCGGGAAGATGCCAGCGCAAGCCACGGCGAAGAGCGTCATCGCCTCGGCAGCGCGGTTGACGGACGTGCGCCACTTCTGCCGCAGCAGGAAGAGAATCGCCGAGATCAGCGTGCCGGCGTGGCCGATGCCGATCCAGAAGACGAAGTTCGTGATGTCCCACGCCCACTCAACGGGCTGGTTCAGGCCCCAGACGCCGACGCCCGTGGAGATGAGGTAGCCGATGCAGCCCAGCATCATCACCAACGCGGTGGAGCTGATCATGAGCGCGGGCAGCCACCATTTCGGGGCGGGGCCTTCGCAGATGCCGGCGATGTGGTCAGAGAGCCAGCCGATGCTGCGGTTGTTCAGCACCAGCGGCTCGCGCTCCAGTTCGGCGGGCGGCGGCGCGATTTTCACCGAAGACGGGACGGGATGTTCAGCGGCGGCGCTCATGGTTACTTGGCCCCTTTCGCGGCACCGTCAGTCTTTGACTCCGGCATGAAGTGAGGGTCCGAGATGCTGCGGTATTCCTCCACGGTCCAAATTTGCTTGTGCCCCTCGGGCATGGCGGGGTTGAGATTGCGGATGCGCGCGAGGTAAGTCGTGCGGGGCTTGTTGTCGAGGAAGCCGAGGACCGAGTAGTTGCGGTCCTGCTTCTTGAGCTTCGAGACGGCGCTGTTCGGGTCGAGAATGTTGCCGAAGGTGATGGCCCCGGCGGGGCAGGCTTGCTGGCAGGCGGTTTGAATCGCGCCTTCCTTCACCACCACGTCGTTGCTCGCGCCAGCCTTGACCTTCTGCGAAATCTTCGCGCCCTCGATGCGTTGCTGGCAGAACGTGCACTTCTCCATGACCCCGCGCATGCGGACGGTCACGTCCGGGTTGCGGGCCATCGAGATGATGTCCACCTCGTCCCCGGGGCGAACGCCAGCCGGGCCTTTGTAGAGGCCGATGTCCAACTTGAAGAAGCTGTCGGCCATCTTGCCGCCGCCGATGGGGCGCTTGTTGAAATCGAAGAAGTTGAACCGGCGCACCTTCCATGCGCAGTTGTTGGCGCAATACCGCGTGCCGACGCAACGGTTGTAGGCCATCACGTTCAAGCCCTCGTCGTCGTGGGCCGTGGCGTTGACCGGGCAGACGCTCTCGCACGGCGCGTTCTCGCAGTGCTGGCACATCATCGGCTGGGTCACGACCTGCGGGTCGTCAATCCACCGCTTGGTCGCCTGCAACTCGTCGCGCTCGACGAGGTTGACGGTGTCGGGGTTGCCCTGACTGCCAGTGACGTTGCTCTTGAAAGCGGCTAGGATTGAGCCCGTTTCCTTCTTCCTCGGGTCCGCCGCGTAGTAGCGGTCAATGCGCATCCAGTGCATCTCGCGGCCCTTGGCCACCTGGTCTTTGCCGACGATGGGGATGTTGTTCTCGCTCTGGCAGGCGATGACGCACGCGGAGCAGCCGGTGCAGGCGTTGAGGTCCACGACCATGCCCCACTGGTGCGACTTGCTGGCCAGCTCGGGGTGGGTCTTGTAGGGATGCTCGTAAATGTTCTTGATGGAGCCGTCCGGGTTCTTCGCGAGGAACTCGGTGTGACCATCGAGGTCCATGTGCTTCGCGAAGTCAGGCTTCTTGAGGAACTGGTCCACGTTCGCCTCGCGCACGACCGGGCGGCCGTGGAGCGTCCAGTGGTCTTGCGTGCAGATGAAGGGATGCGTGCGGTTCGCCGACTTGGCGGAAGCACCGGTGATGAAACCGGCGGTGCCCGTGCGCAGCGGGTAGGCGTCGAAGCCGACGCTCTTGTCCTCAAAGCTCGCGATGCGGCCCCACTTGCGGCCATAGCCAAGCGCCAAACCGAGCGTGAAGTCCGCCATGCCAGGCTGAATCCAGATGCCGCCCTCGACCGTGCGACCGTTCGCCGAGATGGCAATCACGTCGCCGTTCTTCCAGCCGAGTTGCGTCGCCGTCTCGCGGCTGATGAGCACGGCGTTGTCCCAGACGAGCTTGGTAATCGGGTCGGGCAGCTCTTGGAGCCAGCCGTTGTTCGTGTAACGACCGTCGTCCACGCTCGCGTCGCGGTGGAAGATGACTTCGAGCTTTTCCTTGGAAGGAGCGGGCGTCGCAGTGACGAGGCCGAGTGCGGTCGCGGCCGCCGTCCAATTGAACGAACCGGAAACCGCCGGGGCCGCCGAGCCTTCGAGCAGACCGTCATGCAGGAACTTCTTCCACTTCTCCTCGTCGAGCGCGCCGGCGGTGAGGGCAGCGAAGGTCTCGCGGGTGAGGGAATAGGAATTCGCGATGGGATTACCGAGCAGGTGGCCGAGCACTTCGGCTTCGGTCAATCCAGCAAACAGCGGCGCGATGAGCGGCTGTATGGCCACGACTGTGCCGTCGCTCGTGCGGGCGTCGCCCCAAGATTCGAGATAGTGCGCAGCGGGCAGATGCCACGTCGCGGTCTTGCCCGTCTCGTCCTCGTGGGAACCGAGGTGGACGATGGTCTTCGCGGACTTGGCAATCTGGCTCCAAGTCTCGGAAGCGGTGTAAGCCGGGTTTGCCCCGAGGACGACCACGGTTTCCGCACCGACGGCGGCAGCGAGCGGCTTCCCGGCAGCGGGAGCATCGTGTAGCTCGATGGTCTTGCCGAACGCGCCGAGCACTTCGTTCATTGCGTGCGCGAGCACATGGACGGCGAGCGGTTGGCCCTGACCAGCGACGACGAGGGCCGCGCCCTTGTGCGCGACGAGGTCTTTGGCGCATTCCGCAACCCAGTTCTTCAAGGTGACATCCACCTTCAAGCTGGCGGCGAGGGTGGAGGTGTTCAGTAGGCTGGTGCGACCGGACTGCTTGAGCACTTCCGCCGCGAGCTGCGCCGCGAGCGCCGCGACTTGGCTCGGAGCCACGCGCATGCGATGGTCGGCGCTGAAGCCGGTGAGCGTCATCAACGACTCGACCGTGTAGAGCCGGCTGATGAGTTCAAAACCTTGCGCGCTGTCGGGCTTGGCAATCTTGCGGCCCTTCGCGAAGTCGCGCGTGTAGCGATACATCTCGTCCTCGCTGCCGAGGAAATCGCAGTCGAGTGAGAGGATGCGTTTGGCCCCTGCGAACTTGAAGTAAGGCGTGACCTGCTTGCCCGTCACGAGGCTCGCGGCCTGCGTGTGGATGGTGGAATCCACCGCGTCGTAAGTGGCCCAAACCGCGTTGGGGAGCTTCGCGGCAATGGCCGCTTGGAGACGGGCACGGGTCGGCGAGCTGTTGCTCTCCGCGATGATGGCGAGGCCACGACCACCGTTGGCAGCGGCGCGCTTGGAGATTTGCGAGAGAGCGTCGAGTGCGTCCACCCGCTTGGCGATGTTGCCCTTGTTGCGGAAGTGCTGCGCGCGGTCCGGGTCGTAGAGACCGAGGACGGAGGCTTGCGCGAATTGGTCAGTGCCAGCCTGGTCAGGATGCAGCGGGTTCGGCTCGACCTTCGTCGGCCGGCCATCGCTGGATTTCGCGAGCAGCGGAATCGCGCCCGTGCGCGTGGGCATGGCGGTTGCAAAATGCTGCGCTACGCCGTGGAGGTAGCCTTCCGGCTGCTTGCCAAAGGGATAAATGTGCTCCGTCGGACGGCGGCAGCCCGTGAGGCCGAAGCCCGCCAGCATGAAGGAGGCGGACATCAGCTTCATGAAGTCGCGGCGCGACTCGGCAACGGTCAACTCGCTGGCCCCAGCGGGGAATTCACGCTCGGCCCACTCCTGAAGCTGGGCGGAGTCCGCCATGGCCTCGGGGCTGCGGAAGTATTGCGGGCCGGTTTCCGGCTCGGGACAGACTGGAGGGATGAATTTCATCGGTGACAGACGGAGCAGCTCTCGCCGGGATGCACGTTCCAATCCTTGACCAGCTTCGCGCCCCCGCTCTTGGCAAAGCCCTCGGGGGCCTGCCAGTCGAGGTTGAAGACTTGGTCGTTGGGACGAATCTTGGCCGCCGGGTCACGGTGGCATTCGAGGCAGAAGGACATGCCCAGTGACTTGCTGTGGCGCACCTCGTCCATCTTGTTCACCGGGCCGTGGCAATGCACGCAGGAGACGCCGCGGTTCACATGGACGGCGTGGTTGAAGTAAACGAAGTCGGGCGTCTTGTGGATCTGCACCCAAGGCACCGGCTTCCCAGTCGCCGCCGACTCGCGGACGAGCGCGAGCTTGGGGTCATCCTTGAGCACCTGATTGTGGCAGTTCATGCACGTGCTGGCGGCGGGGACGTTGGAATACCAGGACTTCTCGACGCCGTTGTGGCAGTAGCGGCAGTCCAGTCCGAGTTGGTCCGCGTGAATCGCGTGGCTGAAGGCCACTGGCTGCACCGGCGTGTAGCCGACGCGCGCATACTTGGGCGTCATGTAGTAGGTGATGCCCGCCGTGACCACGCCACCGACGATCAGCCCGCCCACGATCACCATCGCGGGCAGCTTGTTCGTCCATTTCGGAAAGATGTCTGACATGGTGCGTTGAGTTTTGTCAGGGGCGTCGGCGCCAGCTTGTGAATTGTTTCACACTGTGACCGACCAAATTTTGCTTCAAGTGCAACTACTCAGGTTAAACCGGACACGGAATTGGTCACGGCGGCAGGTGGTTTAATTCAGCCGCCACCCGACTGCAAGCCCCACGACCACCGCCCGCGCCGATTTCGGTTTTGATTATGCCCGCGATAAGCGGAACCAGCCGCGCTGATTGACCGCCGCCCGCAAGCGAGCGCTCGTTCTAACGATTCCCCGCTTCGCGTCAACGGTGAATTCCCGCCAATGGGCAGAACTGGCATCCGCTGGACTTCCGACAACTTGCGGGAGTTGGGCCGACTCCCTCCCGACGATCAGACATGTCCCAAACAAAAACTCCACTCCTTCAGAAACCCAGCTTCTGCAACTCCACCTGCAACTGCTCCTGAAAGCCCATCACGTCGGGCTGCGAAGGCTTGTAGCCAGGCTGGGCGGGCACGACGCCCATGCGGCCCATCTGGTCCAGATACCAGTCCGCCTTCTGTCCATCGCTGAATGTCACCTTGCCGCTGACCACTGTGCCGGGTCGCGCGAGCGTGTCCACGGAAAGTTTCACGCCGCCGATCCCCGGGGCACCCGCGGCGGACGCCGCCTCGGGAGAGACGCGGGCAGCGCCAAGAGCGGGCAAACTGGTTTCAGGCGAAGCGATGGGTGAGTCGGGCGCGGGCTGCTTCGGCGGCTCCGGATCCTTGGGATTAAGCCGGAGGTCATCGAGCAGGAAGCGAACCTCCATGTAAGTCATGGTCACGCCGAGTTCGGCGGCCATCTTCTTCTGCACGTCGGCCACCTTGAGGCCCTGTTCGAGCCAGGCGGAGACTTGTTGTTTGTGGGAGTCGGATAAATTCATGAGCAAGCTGCCTTCTTCTTACTCGTCGCGCCGCAACGCTCCAAGCTCCAAATCCCCCGGCACCGCTCCGTTTCACAAATTCTGCATCAGCGGCACCAACGTCGCCTCCAGCCGCTCCGAGATTTTGGCGTAGCCCAAATCGTTCGGATGAATCTGGTCGGCCATGAGGCTGGGAGTGAAGAGGATGCCATCGAGGATGTTCGGCACCAGCAGCACACGCTTCGACTTCGCGAGCTGCTCGAAGCGCTTTGCGTTCTTGTCCGTGAGGCCGACACTTCTCACGCCGAGCAGCACGACGAATGAGCCGGCTTGGTGGAAGCGGTCAATCAGGGTGCCGAGGTTTGCGAAGGTCGTTTCCGCCGGCACTCCGCGCAGTGCGTCGTTGCCGCCGAGACAGAGCAGCACGACGCGCGGTTGGAGCTGCACGGCTTGGTCGAGCCGCGCGAGGCCGTCGGCGGTCGTGTTCCCGGAGACGCCGAGATTGCGAATCTTCACGCGCAGGTGCTTGGCGAGCTGGTTGGGATAATCACCGCCCTCGTTCGCGCCGTAGCCTTGCGTGAGGCTGTCGCCGAACGCCACCCACTCGCCGCTCGCCGTGGGCGGGAGGTTTGTGAACTTCGCACGCGTGCCGGGCCGCAGCCAGAGCCAGCCACTGCCGAGGAGCAGCAGCGTCAACAGAAGCAGCCAATGTCCACGTCGCATAGTTCGCATCGTAGCCGACGAGGTTGGTCGCCTCACTGCTTCTTCTTCCCCTTCTTGGCTGGACTCTCCTGCGCGGCTTCGCCGTATTGCGGCGTGTGCGGCCACGGGATGACTTCGGCACGCTTCGCCCACGCTTCCCACTTCGCGATGAGTTCCTTCAGCTTCGACGGCTCGGCGGCGGCGAGGTCGCGGGTCTCGGTGCGATCGGCGAGCATGTCGTAGAGTTCCCATTTTCCGGCGGGACCTCTGGCGACGAGTTTCCACTGACCATCGCGGGCGGCGCGGTTGCCCTCGTGTTCCCAGAAGAGGGGTTCAGCGCGCGGGAGCGGTTGGTTCACGAAGGCGGTGCGGAGGCTGACGCCTTGCATGGCGGTGATTTTTTCACCACTCAACTCGGCGGGATACTTCGCGCCGGCGAGGTCAACGGCGGTGGCCATAAGGTCGATGAGATGGCCGGGCTGCGAGCGGAGTTCGCCGCGCGCCGCGATGCCCTTCGGCCAGTGCGCCACCAGCGGCGTGCTGATGCCGCCCTCGTGGACCCAGTGCTTGTATTCGCGGAACGGCGTGTTGCTCACGTTGGCCCACTCGCGGCCGTAGCCGATGTAGGTGTCCGCCGGGCCGGGCATGACGCCGTAGCCTTGGCGCACGGGGAAACCGTCGCGCGTTTGCTTCGGCACACTGCCGTGCTGGCGGTCGGTCGGGGCGAGCGGCGGGAGGGAAGGCTTCTCCGCGCGGGCGCTGAAGTTCGTGCCACGGCCCATCGGCTCGGCGCAACCGCCGTTGTCTTGCAGGTAGCAGATGAGCGTGTTCTCGAACTGCCCACGCGCCTTCAGCTCGGCGACGATGCGGCCGATGCCTTGGTCCATGCTGTCAATCATCGCGGCATACACCTCCATGCAGCGCGCCTCGAAGGCCTTGTCGCGCACGCCGTCCCACGCGCCGGACGCGGGCGTGAGTGCCCACTTCGGGTCCACGAGGCCGAGCTGTTTCGCCTTCGCCCAGCGCGCGGCGCGGATGGGTTCATAGCCGGCGTCGTAGCGGCCCTTGTATTTGGCAATGTCGCTTTCCCGCGCGTGCATCGGCCAATGCGCGGCGGTGTAGGCGACGTAGAGGAAGAAGGGCTGGTCCGCCGTGGCTTGCGCGTGCTCGCGGATGAACCGGACCGCGTGGTCGCTGATGGCGTCGGTGTAGTAATAGGTTTCCTTCGGCTGATACTCGGCGTCGCTGACGCAGGTGACGATTTTATTGTCGCGCACGAGCGAGCTGGGGTCCCAGAAACTGCCCGCGCCGTGGAGGGTGCCGTAGAAGCGGTCGAAGCCGCGCTGGAGCGGCCAGTTGTGGCGCGGCGTATCGTCCTCGCGCGTGATGGGCGTGACGTGCCATTTGCCGACGGCGTAGGCGCGGTAGCCGGCGGGCTTCACGGCCTGCGCGATGGTGATGCAGCTCCGGTTCAACTCGTTCTGGTAGCCCGGCCCGCCCTTCTTGCTGTCCACCATGTGGCCGACGCCCGCCTGGTGCGGGTAAAGCCCGGTGAGGAGCGAGGCGCGCGTGGGGCAGCAGCGGGCGGTGTTGTAGAACTGCGTAAAGCGCAGCCCGCCCGCCGCGAGCGCATCGAGGTTCGGCGTGGCAATCTCGCTCCCGTAGCAGCCGAGGTCGGAGAAGCCCATGTCGTCGGCGAGAATGTAAATGATGTTCGGCTTCGCGGGCGCGGCGTGGGCGGGGAAGCTCCAAATCCCAAAGCCCAAGCTCCAAAGAAACACCCAGCTCCAAATCCCAAACCAAGGCTGCCGGGGCCCGGAGGTAATTGGAGCTTCGAGTTTGGAGCCTAGAGTTTGAGACTTACGCATGGCAGAGTGGACGCTGCGTGCGCCCGCCGGGTTTCGTCCCCGCGACATTCTCCTTTCCAAGCTGCCCCAAAACTTCATCCTCCGCCGAACTTTCCGCCCGGCCCGCTTGGCCGGCGGGCCATTATCATGCTGCCATTCGCGCTGACGATTTTCACCGGAGCCTTCCTGCTCTTCCTCGTTCAACCCCTCATCGGCAAATATATCCTGCCGTGGTTCGGCGGCACGCCGGGCGTGTGGACTACCTGTATGCTCTTCTTCCAGCTCGTGCTGCTGGCGGGCTACGCCTACGCGCACTTCCTCAGCCGCTGGCTCAAGCCACGCGCGCAAGCCGTCGTGCATCTGGGGCTGCTGCTCATCTCGCTCGCCGTGTTGCCCATCGTCCCCGCTGACGTGTGGAAACCCACCTCGGGCGACGCGCCCATCACGCACATCCTGCTGCTGCTCGGCGCGACCATCGGCCTGCCCTACTTCGTCGTCTCCACGACCGGCCCGCTGATGCAGTCGTGGTTCTCGCGGCTGCACCCGGACAAGTCCCCCTACCGCCTCTACGCGCTGTCCAACATCGGCTCGCTGCTCGCGCTGCTGGCGTATCCGTTCCTGATCGAGCCAGTGCTGCCGCGCGAGTTGCAGGCGCTCTCGTGGGGCTGGGGACTCGCAGCCTATGTCGCCTTCACGTCGTGGTGCGTGTGGCTGCTTTGGAATAAAAACCCCGCTGAGGAATCCCCCTCGAGTGACGCGACGTTGGAGAACCCGGCAGCCGCGCCTTCGCTCCGGCAGAAATTGCTCTGGCTCGCGCTGCCTGCCGCCGCCACAGCCCTGCTGCTCTCCACGACCAACAAACTCACCCAGGATGTCGCCGTCATCCCGTTCCTGTGGCTGCTGCCCTTGAGCCTCTATCTGCTCACCTTCATCTTGTGCTTCGCTGACTCCGCGCCTGTGGGCTTCCAACGCCCGCTGATGGTCGGCGTCGCCTTCGCCGGAGTCGGTGCGCTGCTGATTCCGATGCTGATTGACCAGTCTAAGAGCGAGGCGCTTCAGGAGCTGCTGCGCTGGGTGAACCTCCACGAAGCCAAGTCCACCAACCGGCTGATTCCCTTCTTCTGCGCCCTCGCCTTCGTGAGCTGGCACGGCTACTGGCGCCCCGTGTTTCTCCCCGCGATGCTCGCGTGCTTCGTCTGGCTGATTTGTGTGTTGGCCGACATCAACAGCGTGCGCATCACGTGGCAGATTGCAGCGTTCTGCACGACGATGTTCATCGCGTGCATGGTCTGCCACGGCGAGCTCTATGCGCAGAAACCCCACCCGCGCCGGCTGACGGGCTACTACCTGATGATCTCCCTCGGCGGCGCGCTGGGCGGATTCATGGTGGCCGTGGTCGCGCCGCACGTCTTCACCACCTATGCAGAACTCGCGTGGTCCTGTGCAGTCTGCGCCGTGCTGGTCTGGCTGGTCTGCCTGCCGAACTGGCGCGTGCCCGACTTCCAATGGTGGCGCTTCCACGCCTGGATGGCCAGCTCGCTCGTGGCGATGGCCGTGTGCCTCGCCTTCTTCATCCAGAGCCACGAGAAGGACAACCTCATCGAGTCCACGCGCAATTTTTACGGTGCGATGTCCGTGCTGGAATACGGCTCCGAGACGCCCGGCTCGCGCTACTTGCTGCTCCAACACGGTCGCATCACGCACGGCTTCCAACTCACCGATCCCGACCAGCGCCGCCGCATCACCAGCTACTACGGCGAAGGCAGCGGCGTGGCCCTCGCCATCCGGAACTTCCCGAGCAAACAGAAGCGCATCGGGGTCGTGGGCTTGGGCACCGGCACGACGGCAGCGTTCGGCGAGCAGGGCGATTACGTCCGCATCTACGAAATCAACGCCGAAGTTCTGCGCGTCGCCACGAACCACTTCAGCTTCATCAAGGACACCCGCGCCCTCGGCGGCACGGTGGATGTCATCCTGGGCGACGCGCGCCTCTCGATGGAACGCGAGATAGAACGCAAGGAGCTGCAGCGCTTCGATGTCCTCGCCCTCGACGCCTTCAGCAGCGACGCCATTCCCGTGCACCTGCTCACGAAGGAAGCGGTGGCCATCTACGGCAAGCACCTCGCCACGAACGGCGTCCTCGCCATCCACATCTCCAACCGCTACCTCGATCTGGAACCCGTCGTGGAGAACCTCGCGAAGGAATTCGGCTACCTGCATCTTTCCGTCTCGGATGGCGACGGCGACAAAGACTGGTGGATCTACAGCTCCACGTGGGTGCTGCTCACCAAGAACAAGGAGTTGATGAGCACCATCACCGGCCTCGCCAAGCCGAACACGGACGAGAAGACCAAGAAGGTCGTTCCGCTTTGGACCGACGACTACGCCAGCCTGCTCCCGATCATGAGTTGGTGAGTTGGGCGGCTCCTCCTGCTCGTAATCCTGATCCTAATCCTGATCCTTTGGACGGGCGAAGGCGGAGCAGGATTAGGATCAGGATTTCGAGCAAGAGGGGAAACGGTGCTCAACGCTCTTGGACCGTGCCGGGGACTTGCAG
>Ga0208960_1000165_pt1 | contig 36602 bp, 32 predicted proteins | sample GreLakmeON33MSRF_FD_187703 | JGI IMG/M metagenome (GOLD analysis project Ga0208960, IMG submission 187703) | Freshwater lentic microbial communities from great Laurentian Lakes, MI, USA - Great Lakes metaG ON33MSRF (SPAdes) | ecosystem: Environmental > Aquatic > Freshwater > Lake | place: Great... | reverse complement strand
CGGGCAAGGAACTGGGCTTGTAACATTGGCTGTAGGGAAAACAGTAACAGTAGGTGCTACAGGCTTCACCGCAGGTAATTTACAATTTAGAAATTTTACGCAGTTGAGTTCAACACCTCAAAGCTTTACATTAACCGGAACATCCATTATTTATTTTGAAATAGGAGCAACTTTCAATGGGGATGTTAACGCTGCTGCTCCACAAATTTATTTGAATGGAACTACTTTTAAGGGTGTGACAACCATTGAAAAAACAGGCGCAACAGCGAATATAGGATTAGGCGGAAATACTTTTAATGGGCTGACAATTCTGAAAAATTCGGGTTCTTCCAATTTAGCAAGCGCAAACACCACTGCCGATATTTTTAATACAGATCTTACCTTAACAGCCACTTCAACAGGTTCGATTTACATGGCGTATGTTGCTGCTGGCGTGCAGTTCAATGGAAATATTGTGGTAAATTCTTCTTCATCTGGCGGAATATTTTTAGGAAGTGGTGCTGCTTGTGGCTCTACTTTAGCTGCTGGCAAAACAGTAACGATTGGTACTTTTTCGGGTTCTGGCATTTTACAATTCAAAAGATTTACGCAAACAACTGCCACAGCTCAATCTTTAACATTAACAGGTACTTCGACATTAACATTGGCATCGGGGAACACTTTCAATGGTGACGTTAATTTTACTGCTCCTCAGGTTTTTTTGAGTGGCACAACTTTTAATGGTTCTGCAACTATCAAAAAAAATGGCGCTACAGATAACGCAGGTGCAGGAGGAAATATATTTAATGGCACAACTGTGCTTACAGCAAGTGGCTCGGGCTATTTTATGACAGGAAATGGTAGCGCCGATAATTTCAATGCCGATGTAACACTTAACAATTCGGGTATTGGCAGTTTGCATTTGGCTTATGCTACAGCCACGGCAAATTTTGCAGGTAACATCGTTTTAAATAACACGAATACTGGAGGCATTTATTTCGGAAACTTAGGTGGTTCTAGTATTTTGGCTTCTGGAAAAACACTCTCAATTGGTGCAAGTGGCTTCTCCTCTTCTGGCGCACTATGGCTTAGAAATTTTACTCAACTTGGGAGTGCAGCACAAACTTTAGCTTTAACAGGAACGGGTTCTTTAACAGTTGGAACGGGTTCAACCTTTAATGGTAATGTTGATTTTACTGCTGCTCAAATTTTGTTAAACGGTTGTACTTACAATGGTACCACTTCATTCAATAGAACTGGCAGTGCTGCCAACTTATCTACTGGCGCCAATACATTTAATGGTATTGCCACTTTTACCAATAGTGGAACGGGAATTTTTTACATAGACAATACAGGTAACGATGTTTTTTACGATAACATTATTGTAAACTCAACTGGCGGGAGTGATATTCGTTTTGGCAGTGGCACAGGTACAGCATCTTTAGCCTCTGGAAAAACAATAAGTGTTGGCGCGGGTGGTTTTTCATCAGGCGCCTTGTACTTAAAAAATTTCACTCAAAATGGTTCTGCAGCGCAAAGCATTACTTTAACAGGAACAGCTGCTTTGTATCTTCAATCGGGAAGCACTTTCAATGGAACCTTTAATGCTCTTGCCCCTCAAATATTTTTGAATGGCTCTGCATTCAACGCTCTAACTGCCATCGAAAAAAATGGCGCCACTGACAATACAAGCACAGGTGCTAATATTTATAATGCAGGCACTACAATTAAAAATAGCGGAAGCGGTATCATGTATTTGGCCAGTACTTCGGCCGATGACTTTAATGCCTCGGTTACTTTTATTCAAACCGGCGCAGGAGCTCTTTATCCAGCTTACAATTCTACTTCAACTTTCTCTGGTAATATTTCTACAGCGGGTACTTCAACAGCAATTACTTTCGCTGCAGGCGGTTCTGGCAGAGTAAATATTAACGGCGGAGCACAAAGTATTTCGGGCTCATCGGCTCAAACTCCAGTAATTAGAAGATTAACGGTTTCAGGCGGAGGTGCATTTACATTAAATGTTCCTGTAAACATTAGCACTGGTGGTGATTTAAATATGTCCAGTGGAACCATTGTTACTACTTCTGCCAATCTTTTGACGCTACAAGATGAAACGGTGACTTCTACCGTTGGAAACTCCTCGAGTTATGTGAATGGTCCGTTAGCTTACACTATGTCGTTAAGTGGATCAAGAACGCTTAATTTCCCAGTTGGCAAAGGAAGTGATTGGAGACCAGCAGTACTTAATTTAACCCATAATGCTGCAACGGCCTATACATATATTGCCGAAAGATTTAATTCTTCTGCGCAAACTTTTGGATTTACTAAACCTTCTACTATTGAAGAGGTTTCTTCATATAGCTATTGGGATATTTCTCGTTCTCCTTCATCTTCTGCAAATTTAACAGGAGGAGTTGTTACCTTTTATTATGGAAGCGCAGGTACAGATGATCATGTTACAGATTATACTGGTTTAACCATTGGCAAATCGAATGGCGCTGGTGCGTGGGTTGATTTGCTTGCTTCGGCAACAGCTAATAACGATGGGAGTATTACTTCGGGCAGCTTTACTTCGTTTAGCAAGTTCGCACTAGCCAATACTGTGGGAGGAAACAATCCATTGCCTGTTGAATTGATTAAATTTAGTGCAGAGAAAAAATCAAATCAAGTTGATTTGTTATGGTCAACAGCAAGTGAAATCAATAATGATTATTTTACGGTTGAACGTTCGGTAGATGGAAAGAATTTTGAAACCATTGGCACTGCTGATGGCACAGGGAATAACAATACTGTTTTGAATTATAATTTTACTGATAGTAATCCAGTAAATGGAGAATCATATTATCGCTTGAAACAAAGCGATTTCGACGGTAAATTCACTTATTCGAAAATAGTGCAAGTGATATTCATTGGCACGCAAAGTGGCATGCAGGTTTATCAAAATGCCGATAATAATATTCAAGTCAATTTATTTTCTGTATCCGAGAATGAGCAAGTGAGAATTTGTTTGTTTGATGTAAGCGGTAAATTAATTAAAGAGCAAAAAGTAATCGCGAGCAGCAATGGAAATTATTCTGGAGTAATAGTTTTGGAAAATGCTTCGGTTGGAATTTATACGGTAGTAAGTTCTCAGGTAAATGCGCAAAACACTCAGAAAATTGCGGTTCGCTAAAAGAAGCGCATCAATCGCACAACGCTCATAAATCCTACTAAAAAGAACAGAATAATAATTACTGTCTTGTAAGCGCCCTTAAACATTTTTGGGTTCTTTTTTATGTCTTTTCGGTAAGCGAAAACCAATCCGCCAATGAATACCAAAACGAAAAATAAAATGAAATATAATCTACCTTCTGTAAACATATTTGAATGATTTAGTAAAGAAAATTATTGTAAGGATATTTTTTTGCATGTAACTCTTTCACTTTCTCGTACAATGAGTTTTTAAATTCATCCCAGTTGGCTTTTTCCTTTGCAGAAATGAACATGCACGAAGCATTTGTTCTCGCCATCCAGCTTCTTTTCAATTCTTCTAAAGGTTCAATTTTTTCAGCATCGGGGTCTTCTAATTCTTCGTTCACTTTAGGAACGTACCTATCAATTTTATTGAAGATCAAGAAGGTTGGTTTTTCTTGCGATTCAATGTCTTTCAAGGTTTCGTTTACCACTTCAATATGATCCTCAAAATTTGGATGAGATACATCTACAACATGCAACAAAATATCTGCTTCGCGAACTTCATCTAAAGTCGATTTAAAAGATTCTACTAAATCGTGGGGTAATTTTCTAATGAATCCAACAGTATCAGAAAGCAAGAAAGGTAAGTTGCCAATCACTACTTTTCTAACAGTAGTATCAAGTGTAGCAAAGAGTTTGTTTTCGGCAAACACATCTGATTTCGCGATGGCATTCATGATGGTGCTTTTACCAACGTTGGTATAGCCCACCAAAGCCACACGAATCATACTTTCACGATTGCTTCGTTGCGCAGTTGTTTGTTTATCAATTTGCAGCAATCTCTCTTTTAACAATGCAATTTTATCGCGAATGATACGGCGGTCGGTTTCAATTTCAGTTTCACCCGGACCTTTCATTCCAATACCACCTTTTTGTTTCGATAAGTGGGTCCACATATTGGTCAATCGCGGCATTAAATATTGGTACTGCGCCAACTCCACCTGAGTTTTTGCATTAGCGGTACGTGCGCGTTTTGCGAAGATGTCGAGAATCAAATTGTTTCTATCAAGAATCTTGCACAACAGCATTTTCTCAATATTTCTGATTTGGGAAGGGGAGAGCTCATCATCGAAAATGGCTATTTCAATTCCGTTGTCTTTTACGAATAAAGCTATCTCTTCGATTTTACCTTTCCCTACAAAAGTTTTCGGGTCCTCTTTTCCTAATTTCTGAACAAATATTTTAACGGTTTCCGCTCCGGCTGTTTCGGCTAAGAAAGCCAATTCATCCATGTATTCATCAGAGCGCTGCTCGGTAACTTTGTCGGTAATTAAACCAATCAAAATCGCCTTTTCTTTGTCTCTGCGGGCGGTATCGTAAAGCTTTTGCTTAGCCATTATTTGGTTTTCAAAGAATCAAGGTAGTTTGTTAACGCTGTTAATTGTTCTCCCTGGTAGTTGAACTTAGGCATACTGTTTCTTCCTTCGTTAAGCACTTTCGCTGCGTCTTCTGCTGATAGAGTTGAGGCAGATAAATCACTTGCTCCTGCAAGGCCAGCTTTTCCATCTGCACCATGGCAGTTACTGCAGTTTGCAGAGTATATTTCTTTGCCTAAGTTCTCCACTTTTAAATCTTGAGCAACTTCTACCTGCGCACCTTTTTTCTTAGCCACTTCCGATAAGCCGTAGGCTGCAAGGAAAGCTGTAAATGAAAGAGCAACCAATACTTTACTGTGTTTTTTAGCACCAACAATTCCTAATGGAATACCAGCCACTACAGCACCTAATTTTACATAAAACAAGGTGTGGAAATTACCGCCTTTCATCACTATTAAAATGATACCCGAAAGCAGAAACAAAATGGTCACCAATATTTCGATCATTTTTGTTTTCGCACGATAATTATCAAAGCTTTCGGTGCTTTTGAAAATTAGAATCGTTTTGATCATCATGGAGATTACAAAAAGTAAAACTAGTACCATGTGAGCCTTACTTAAAATTGAAAAAGTATCTGTCATAAATTTTGGTTTTTGCGCTTGAGCAAATGTAAGATAAGTTTTTGTAGGGGCGAGCTGCGCTCGCCCGTTTATTTTTGTTTTTTACTGGGCGGCCGCAAGGGCACGCCTCTACAGTTGAAAATTCTGACTTATATTTACCCCATGGAATTATCAGTTTTCTCAGATGACTATTTTATGAAGCAGGCGATGGTAGAGGCGCAGCGTGCTTTTGAAGAAGATGAAGTGCCTGTGGGTGCAGTCATCGTTTGTAAAAATCAAATCATTGCCCGTGCGCACAACCAAACCCAGCAATTAACAGATGTTACGGCTCATGCAGAGATGCTGGCTTTTACATCGGCAGCAAATTTCTTGGGAGGTAAGTTTCTCAACGAATGTACCTTGTATGTAACGCTTGAACCTTGCTGCATGTGCGCTGGCGCAGCGTATTGGGCGAGATTGAAAAGAGTGGTATTTGCTACTTCAGATCCTAAGCGTGGATATAGTTTGATAAGCAGCGATATGCTTCATCCTAAAACAGAAGTGGCTAGAGGTATTTTAGCTGATGAGAGTAGGAAGTTGTTGCAAAGCTTTTTTGAGAAGAAGAGGTAGTTTTTTGAGCTAATTTTTTTTCGATTTCAAATTAATATGGGCACTATTCCATAGCCGTCAACTTAAGCCACTTATTGACCGCTACTTCTCAATAAATAGATGTTAAAACAAAAAAGGGAGTGAAAAAAATTGAGTTTTGGTCAAAAACCACTCCCTTTTAAAAAATCTATGTCAAATGCCTTAAAAAATTGGGTTCGCAGTGAAGCCAAAAACAAATCCCTAAAAAACTTATTTAATCTCAAACCGCTAATTGTTTGTTTTTGGGTTCCACTTAACGCTAACAATAATTTCATTTTTCCTTCCTAATACTTGGTATGGCGCGTTGTATCCCAAAAAGCGAAAATTCCCATAATATTCAATTTCGCTAACTTTAAGTGCGTTTTCAAGTTCTTTTGCATGCAATTTAATGCTTTCATCATCGGCATATCCGCTAAAACTGGTTACAGCAACATATTCTTCAACAGTGGTTAGAATAGTTACCGATGAATCGTTTGGTTGTGGAAGATTTTTAGCGTTGTATTTTGCAGGCATTACAAAACTCATAGATGATGCGGTATCGGTGATGTTCATGTGCACCGGTGTAGTCATGGAGATGCTTGTGTTCAAATTATTTCCTCCAAAAATGTAATTCGCTAATTTTCTAAAACCTGGGGAAGATAATTCTTTATATGATTTAGCATTCATTGTTACGCTTGCCATAGTGGTTGAAGGATAAAGTCGAATCTCATACTCTTCTTCGGTTTTTATAACCTTGTACTGCTGTGTTTCCGTTTGTGCCAAAATGAGGTAGCTTTGAAAAATAATTAGTATTAATGCGACAATAGCAATTGTAATTAAGATCAATTTCATGGTTGATTGTATTAATGTTGATAACAAATTATGAAGATTCAGCAAGTTTATTTATCATTCCTCTAAAAATAAATCCATGAAACGGCAAAACGGAATACCAGTAAAATCTACCCAGTAATCCAATTGGGCGGAAGGTTGCTGTTTGCGTGAGTATATTGTTTTTATCAATTTTAAATTCTAGCCAAGCTTCACCAGGCAGTTTCATTTCTGCATACAATAGTAAGCGTTTTTCCTCCTTGTTGGCAATCATTACACGCCAAAAATCAAGCGTATCACCTGTATTTAATTCAGTATCACTTTTTCTGCCCCTCCGCATACCAACACCACCAGAAATCTGATCTAAAATTCCTCTTATTTCCCAAAGCCAAGTGCCATAATACCAGCCATTTTTTCCTCCAATACGCCATATTTTCTCCAGAGAAGTAGTTGTGTTTTCGATTTTACGTGCGCGAATATCCTTAAAGCACCCGTTAGTAGGCACTTCAATAAATTTAGAAAATCCTTTGCTAAATATATTGCTTGTTTGTGCATCTTTCCAACTTGAACGCACCTGATTTTGCTCGATTTTATCAAAAGCCAATTGTATAGAGGTATTGTAATCAATTAACTTGATATCAAGTATGTTTAATAAATTATTGGGTTTACAAATCACTTCAACTTTCATGCTGTTTACTAAGTTTTTAGCCAATGGATAGGAAGTAGATGTAACAAAATATAGCCAATATGATGAGATTTTTGGAGTCATTACAGGTACAATAGCTATGCGTCGTTTTAAACCGCGAACGCTTGCAAAGCGCAGCAGCATTTCTTTGTAAGATAAAATATCAGGTCCTCCAATATCATAGCTTTTGTTATAGGTTTCTACTTTTCCTATCACACCTTCTAAAAACTCAATTACGTTGCGAATGGCTATTGGTTGACATTTGGTATTGAGCCAGCGCGGAGTAATCATAAAAGGCAGTTTTTCAACCAAGTCGCGGATGATTTCAAAAGAAGCACTGCCCGAGCCTACAATAATTCCTGCTTTTAGAGTAGTGATTGCATATTTAGTGCTTGATAAAATAGATTCTACATTTTTTCTTGAGGACAAATGTTTTGATAGTTCTGCAGCATTACTAATACCGCTGAGGTAAATAACTTGTTTCGCATTTGTCTCTTCAATTCGATTTCGAAAATTTGTTGCACATACTTCTTCCATATTTCCAAAATCGCCACTTTGAGTTGACATGGAGTGTATGAGGTAATATGCCAAATCAATATCATTGGGAATAATCTTTAAACTTTCTTTATGCAGAAAATCGGCTTCTATTACCGAGAAATTTGAAGCAGAATATTTTTTTTTATTAAATCTACTAATATCTCTCACGCAGCAGACAACCTCATGCCCATTTTCTAATAAAACAGGTAATAGTCTTTGCGCTATATAACCAGTTACTCCAGTTAGTAAAATTTTCATAAATGAAAAGTATAAATTATTATACTGTTATTAAGTCTATTAGATGCGCTCATAACTTTTCACTTAAGCATCGCGTCAATCTACTTTTATCTTAATTACTTTTTTCGATACGGAAAATAATTTATTTTTGTTTCTAAGATAGTCGTAAATACTTTTATTGGCGAGCATTGCGCTGGAATAAATAATAATGAACGCATCAATATTACTTATCGGTAAAAAAGTTTTTTGCGCCAATTTCTTGGTTACCTTTACCCTTCAAATTTTAAAATGTATTTTATGTATCCAGAAGAAATGGTTGCCCCGTTAAAAGCAGAATTAACCTCTGCAGGATTTGCCGATTTGAGAACAGCTAAAGATGTTGATGATGTAATCAATTCAGGGAAAGATGAAACCGTATTTTTAGTAGTAAACTCTGTTTGCGGTTGCGCTGCTAGAAATGCTAGGCCAGCTGCTAAAATGGCTGCTCAGGGTGCTGATAAAAAACCTTCAAAATTGGTAACGGTGTTTGCGGGCTTTGATGGCGATGCTGTTCAAAGAGCTCGTCAATATATGTTGCCTTATCCTCCATCTTCTCCGGCTATTGCCTTGTTTAAAAATGGTAAATTGGTGCACATGATTGAAAGACACGCGATTGAAGGTCGTCCGGCTGAATTGATTGCCGAGAATTTGATTGCTGCTTTCGACGAATACTGCTAGATAGAGAGGGCCTCACCCCAACCCTCTCCAAAGGAGAGGGAGGTGGGAGAAGCACTGGATACAGATTTTCCCTACTCCCTCTCCTTTGGAGAGGGTTGGGGTGAGGCCAAATTAAGTTTTAATTCGTTTGAAATTGCCTCATGAACTTTTTCCATAAGGGACTCCGCATCTTTTTGCGTGAGTCCTTTTGTTTCTATAGGGTCGAGAATCACCATTCTACTGAATCCCGGAGTGCCTAAGCTTTTAAACAATCCTTTTCCTCCTTCTAATCTTTTGTAGTTATCTAAGAAGACTACAGGTACAATTGGAATTTTCTCTGAGATGGCCAATTTGAAAGCTCCTCCTTTGAATCTTTGCATTTCGGGCGCTTTCTTAGAGCGCGTTCCTTCAGGAAAGATGAGCATGTTAATGCCTTGCCCGATTTTCTCACTACATTCTGTTAAAGAGTCCATTCCCGACACCAAGCTTTTTCTATCCACCGTTACATTCATTCCTCTAAAGTTTGTTCTAAACAAAGGAACTTTTTTCAATTCTTTTTTAGCTAGAAAAGAGAAGTGCTCGCCTAATAAGGTGTAAGGAACAACAATATCTAGTTGGGAAGTGTGATTGGAAACAATGATATAGCCATTCTTTTCGGGCAATTTTCCTTTCATTTTTCGAGATGGAATAATGCCAATAGGCAAGAGGATACTCCAGGCCCAAAAACGGTAAATTTTATAGCAAAGATGATAGTTTTTTAAAATAACGATAGCTAGATATACAAATGGAAAATAGAATAGGGTAGTAATAATCATCACGATTAAGAACCAAATTTTCCACGGAAAAAAAAGAATGACCAGTAGTTTTTTCACGAGGCTAAAATAAACAAAATAAGAACAAACTCTATTTCTGCGTAATGGTAAAGCTAACTAATCCCTCTTAGAGAAGAGTGATTTCCTAGATAGTGGCACCTCTTAATATGTAGTGCATCAAGTCTAGTTCTTCATGTAGGGGCGTCCGTCGGCTGACGGACGCCTACAATTACATAATAACGGGCGTATGTCAATACGCCCCTACGGAAGCACATATTTGTAAAAAGTGATATTTTTTAAGCATGTGCCAATCTCAAAGAGGGAATTAGTTAGTGATTGCATGCTTAAAAAGAATGGTGTAATTAAAACAGGCTGAATAATCATAAAAACAAAAAACCCTTTCGCTAGTGAACGAAAGGGTTTTGCTATGAATTAAGAGTATAATTTTATTCTGCCAAAACAATTACTTTGTTGTTAAGTACTTCTACAACGCCACCGTTGATTTTGAAAGACTGTTCACCATTGTTTGTTTTCACTGTTACTTCTCCTGCACCTAATACTGAGATTAGTGGAGCGTGCCCCTTTAAGAACTGCATGGAACCGCTAATACCTGGCACTGTTACGGCTTGGGCTTCGCCTTCAAATAGTTTTTTGTCGGGAGTAAGTATGTCTAATATCATGGTTGAAAGTTTAAAATATAAGATCTAAAGTCTAAAGTCAGCTAACGTTGAACATTAAACATTAAACCTTGAACTATTTATTTAGTAGAACCCATCATTTTCTTTCCTTTGTTCACTGCATCTTCTATAGTACCTACCAAGTTGAATGCAGCCTCAGGATATTCATCCATTTCACCATCCATGATCATGTTGAACCCTTTGATAGTATCTTGAATGTCTACCAACACACCTTTTAAACCTGTAAATTGTTCGGCAACGTGGAAAGGTTGAGACAAGAATCTTTGAACTCTTCTAGCGCGACTTACAATTAACTTATCTTCTTCAGAAAGCTCATCCATACCTAAGATGGCGATGATATCTTGAAGCTCTTTATAACGCTGTAAGATGTATTTAACTCTTTGTGCACAGTCGTAATGAGGAGCACCAATTACCTGAGGAGTTAAGATTCTAGAAGTAGAATCCAAAGGATCTACTGCAGGGTAAATACCTAACTCAGCAATTTTACGGCTTAATACTGTTGTAGCATCTAAGTGGGCGAAAGTTGTAGCTGGAGCCGGGTCAGTTAAGTCATCGGCAGGCACGTAAACCGCTTGTACCGATGTAATTGAACCACGTTTAGTTGAAGTAATGCGCTCTTGCATCATCCCCATCTCAGTAGCCAGTGTAGGCTGGTAACCTACTGCTGAGGGCATACGACCTAATAAAGCAGATACCTCTGAACCAGCTTGTGTAAAACGGAAGATGTTATCGATAAAGAAAAGAACATCACGTCCTTGTCCTTCGTCGCCACCATCACGGAAATATTCAGCTAAAGTCAAACCAGATAAAGCAACTCTAGCGCGAGAACCAGGAGGTTCGTTCATTTGTCCGAAAACCAATGTCGCTTGAGACTCAGCCAATTTTTTAGTATCCACTTTAGATAAATCCCATCCGCCTTCTTCCATAGAATGTTTAAAAGCGTCGCCATATTTAATAACGCCAGATTCGATCATCTCACGTAATAAGTCATTTCCTTCACGAGTTCTCTCGCCAACACCAGCAAATACTGATAAACCGGCGTGACCTTTCGCGATATTGTTGATCAACTCCATGATCAATACGGTTTTACCTACACCGGCACCACCGAACAAACCAATTTTACCACCTTTTGGGTAAGGCTCAATTAAGTCGATAACTTTAATACCTGTGAATAAAACTTCAGCTGAAGTAGATAATTCTTCAAATTTAGGCGGTGCTTTGTGGATAGGATATCCACCAACCTTGCTCACTTGAGGGATACCATCGATGGCATCACCTACTACGTTAAATAAACGACCTTTAATTTGGTCGCCTACTGGCATAGTGATAGCAGCACCCGTTGCTATAACGTCCATCCCACGACGAAGTCCGTCGGTAGAGTCCATCGAAATAGCACGAATGGTATCTTCGCCAATGTGTTGCTGACATTCTAAAATAATTTTTTGTCCGTTCGCTCCTGTTATTTCAAGGGCGTCATAGATGTTTGGTAGTTCAGCACCTTCAGCGCTAAAACAAACGTCGATAACAGGACCGATGATCTGAGAAATTTTACCTACCTTACTTGACATTGCTATTGATTTATTAGTGATTCTTTCTTTAATTCGGGTGCGAATATAAGGGTTTTTCATAAAAAGAAGTAATGATGTTAGTCATTTATTTTTCTATTTTTGAACAAGCCGTTAAAATATAGGGCGGCAAACAAAAAAGTGAAAGTATATTATCGACTGGAAGACTTCTCTGCGCTTGAGAATGCCGTGGTTACCACAGGTACTTTTGATGGGGTACATTTGGGGCATCAAACCATCATAAAAAGATTAAAAGAAATTGCGCAGAAGGAAAATGGGGAGACGGTAGTGATCACTTTTGAACCTCATCCGCGCATTGTAATATATAATGACACGAGCATTCGTTTGATTAGTTCGGTGTCGGAAAAAATTGAATTGTTGGAAAAAGAGGGGATAGCTCATTTGATTGTTATTCCATTCACCAAAGAATTTTCTCGCACTTCATCTATCGATTTTATAAGAAATATTTTAGTAGGAACTATAGGCACTAAAAAGCTGGTGATAGGCTACAATCATTTTTTTGGCCGAAACAGAGAGGGTTCATTTGCGCACTTGAAGGAGAATGGCTCGCTTTATGGCTTCGAAGTAGAAGAAATTCCAGCTCAAGAAATAGACAATATAGAGATAAGCTCCACTAAGATTCGTAAAGCCATTGAAAAAGGAGAAGTGAGATTGGCCAACACTTATTTAGGACATCCTTTTTCTTTGCGAGGTAAAGTTGTTGAAGGCAATAAATTGGGAAGAACCATTGGATTTCCAACCGCGAATATACTGGTAGAGGCCACGTACAAAATATTACCAGCTATTGGTGTTTATGCGGTAAATGTGGTGATATATGCAGTGCAATACGGAGGTATGCTGAACATAGGCCGAAGGCCAACGGTGGAAAATGAAGGTAATATTTCTATTGAATTGCACGTTTTCGAATACGCGGGCGATTTGTATGGCAAGGAAATCAGTATTCTTTTTCATTCGAGAGTTCGCGATGAACGTAAATTTGAAGGAATGGAGCAGTTGAAAGAACAATTACAAAGAGATAAAATGAATTGTAAACAACTATTGGTATGAACATAAAATTTATCTTAGCCTCTTTACTTCTTTTTACGGCTACTTTGTTAAAGGCGCAAGAAGAAGATTCAATAGTATATGTTTTAAAAAAAACTGCAGCCTATACCAGCCTGAGTTTGGCTATGAAAGATTCTAATCAGGTAGTAAAGTTGGTGTTGAAGGGGTATAAATTTACTGAGGTTCCAAAAGAGATTTTCACTTTCGTGCAGTTAGAATATTTAGATTTATCGAACAATAAACTTACAGCTTTGCCTAAAGAAATAGCTCAGCTTAAGAACCTAAAAGTATTGATTGTGCAAGGCAATAAGTTGAAAGATTTGCCAGTGGAGCTTTATCAATTAAGCAGTTTAAGAGTGCTGAATGTGGGGAAGAATGAATTGTATTATATATCTTCTAAGATAGGCGACTTAAGTTCATTAATTCAGTTGGATATTTGGAGCAACAACATTGCAGAGTTTCCTGAAGAGATTTCAAAACTCAGCAATTTAAAGGTTATCGACATGCGCTCTATTTCTTTAAACGACGCACAGCAAGCCGACATTTTACATTTGTTACCTAACGTTAAAGTGCTATTAGATGTGAGTTGCCATTGTAATTAATTTACAATAGAACTACGTATGCCTAAAATGTGAGATTTTATTTTGTCGAAAGAAGCATTGTCCATGTTGTAAGTCTTGGTAGAATCAGCAGCAACAACTTCTTTCATTTCACCATAAATTCCTTGTATGTTTATCAACTGAGATTTTATTAAGCTCAGTTCTGCATCTTTGCAGTCGCTCAATAATTTTACTAAATGATCTAAAGATGTTTTTTGTTCGCTAATTTTATGGCGAACCAAAGTAGCTTCGCCACCTTCGCTATCTAAATGTGTTGCAATGTACAAGGCCTCAATCCATCCACCTGCCATGATGCCTGTAGCAACAGAATTCATTTTGTTTTCAAAAAGGTAATTGTCGGCAGTTAAATAAGCCTCGCTAATAATTTGTAATAAAGAATCTTTATTGTTTTGGTTGCCTTCCATTCGGGTAATGATATTTTTATTGAAAACATCGTTTATTTTAAGTTCCATAGACATTTTTTGCGCTGCTTTTAAATAGGCTACCGATTGCTGAGGATGATCGAAAACGCTAGTGAAACTGAGGTCGGCAAAGTAAACTCCTAAGTTTAACGATTGTTTGATAGAGGTAACATATTGCGATGTTTTTTTGGGATCGTTCAGCACCTTAACATCGTACACTACTTTCGATTCTTTAATGATTTGAGCCATTTCAATAGGAGTAGGCATGGCATCAAAAACCTTGGCAGCCGATTTAAAATCTTTAATTTGTTCGGCGCTTAAATTCAATTCGGGTTTTTTCACGTCTTGCACTTCTTCGCTGCTGTCGCCGCAAGCGAATAGCGTTAAAGCACTAATAAATAGCACACTTCTCTTAATCATAGTTTTCAATTGTAGTACAAACATACTAATAATTTATACTTTTAGCTTCAATAAACACTATGGGAATTGTAAAGAAACAAGGAATTTTATCTTCACTTATATTGTATATAGGTTTTGGCTTGGGTGCATTGAATGTGATGTACTTTTTTCCGAATTTCTTTACGATGGAGGAGTTCGGACTCACACGCTTGCTTTTTGCCATTGCGCTTACTTTTGCGAACTTGTCGTTGTTTGGTCTCGGACAAAGCATGATTCGTTTTTATCCATTTTATAAGGATAGATTAGATAGGAGCAACAACGATTTTCTCTTTTTGTCTTCTAGTGTGGCTTTGATTGGCTTTGTTTTTTTTGGAGTAATTGTTTACTTTTTTCAAGACTATATTGTTGATTTTTTTGTTAAGGATGCTGCCGATACAAGCAAGGTTCATTTGGTGAAAGATTATTTCTATCTCATTTACCCGCTTACTTTTTCTTTGGTGATTTTCTCGGTGTTTGAAATTTACTGCAGAAGTATGCTTAAAACCATTTTTCCATTGGTGTTGCGAGATTTGCTGTTTAGGGTGTTCACGCTTTTGATTATTGTAGCGCTTGCTTTGCATCTGATAGCTTTTGAGTTTTTCACCATTTTGTATTGCTCTTATTATTTCATTGCTGCCGCCGGCATTATTTACTACGTTCATCATATTGACAAACTACAGTTCAGACCTAAAATAAGTTATGTAAGTAAGCGCCTATCCCGCAAAATGTTTAATTATTCTGCTATCATGTTTGGCGGTGGATTTTTCGCTATTGTAGCTCAAAACATCGACACTATTATGATTGGTGGTTTAAGTAAAGAAGAATTGGCAGGTATTGCATCTTTTACAGTTGCTACTTACATTGCCACCATTATTCAAATTCCACAAAGGGGTTTAACCAGTGTAGTTTCGCCTATGATTGCGCAAGCATGGAAGGAAAAAAATCTTACTCTAATTAGTTCTCTGTATAAAAAAACATCCATCAATTTAATGGTGTGGTCTATTTGTTTGTTTTTGCTTATTTGGCTCAATTTAGATGAGTTATTTACCTTCTTACCTGAGAAATATTCTGATGGAAAAATGGTGGTGATAATCATGTCGTTGTCTATTATTATAGAGTTGTCGACAGGTGCTAACACTGAAATTTTAGTCAATTCGGGGTATTGGAAATTGTCGTTTTTTACGCAGTTGATGGTTTTGGTTATGCTTATTCCCTCCAACTATTTTATGATTAAAGAATTTGGAATTGTAGGTTCAGCGTATTCTAATTTAGCAGGTTTCTTTATTTATAATTTTATTAGGTGCACGATTATTAAGGTGAAGTATGATATGTTGCCTTTTGATGTGAATACCTTAAAGGTTTTAGCCATTGCTACCATGGTTTATTTTGTGGTTTTAGTAATTCCTCCAATCGAGAATGCGTATTTGTCGATACTAGTTAGAAGTAGCGCTATTGTTGTTTTGTTTGGTGGTGCAGTGGTGCATTGGAATGTATCAGAAGATGTTAGTAAGGTGTATGTTGACGCAAAGAAAAAGTTATTTAAGCAGCGCTAATATTATCTTCCTTTTGATTTTCCTGTTTTTCTTCTTTTGCTAAACCATCTTTCGTAAAACGGTTTCTTCTTTTTGGTCACATTTCTTTTGGATTCTTTAGCCGATTTTTTCATTCTTTTTTGAACTTCCTTAGTTTGTTTTTCGCGTTGTTTTTTGCGCAATTTTTCCTGAAGTTCATCTTCGGTAAGATTGCTTTTTTTTTTCTTCTCTTTTTCTTGCTGCTCGTTTTTAGGTTCTTTTTGAGCGTAAACTGCGTTGCTGCCAAAACTTAGGAAAGCCGCAATTATGATGAAAAGCAGCTTTTTATTTAATTTAGGTATCATATTTTTTTAACTCTTGCGTTTTTTCTTTTTACTTTTCAGCATGGCAACTTACAAAATTTATAAATCACTATCGTTAATCGCGCTGCTATTTTTCTGTATTATCTTTTCATGCGCTAAAAATTCTCAGGCTATTCCTTATGTTGCTGTTAGTGTTCAAATCAATGTTTCTAATCCCGATTATTTCGCACTTAAGTCTCCTGGAGGTTGGGTGTATGTTACCGGAGGTTCTAAAGGAATTGTGGTGTATCGCTTAGATATGAGCACATTTAAAGCTTACGATCGCCACTGTCCTTATCAGCCCGATAACGAGTGCTCTCGCATTGCAGTAGAGAATACGCAGTTAACAACAAAAGATACTTGTTGTAGTTCTGTTTTTCAGCTGATGGATGGTTCTATTATCGGTGGCCCTGCAGATAGAAATTTGCAAGAGTATAAGACTTCCTTTGATGGTAATATATTAAGCATTTACAATTAGAATGAAAGTGCATCACTTGACTGGTTGCGGTGTTTTGATGTTGGCAGTGTATTTACTTTTAAAGAAGTAGAGTGTTATAGCGTTTTATTTTGATACCCAGTTCGTCATTGCGAAAATTTTGTACGCAAAATTAAAGCAATCTTATCATGAATAGTTTTATCTTTTTTTACCGTTGGTTAATACCAAACGGCAATTGGCCTGCAGCACATTAGTAAAGGAGATTGCTTTAATTTTGGGTACAAAATTTTCGCAATGACTAACTGTGTCTGACTTTTATGGTATTTTGAAATCTACTTAAGCACTACCCCCTCTTCAATCTCTGTAACAAGTCTTTTTGTAACTCCATCCAGTCATCATACAGCTGAGAACCTACATACATTTCTTTTAGTTCAGAGCCTCTACAAATTTTGTTTACTGCATCGATAGCGCTTTTAACAAGGGCTTCATCGGCTTTTGCTTTGCTGCTTACAAGCCATTCTTCTAAAGCTTCGGGTATATCATCTGCTGGGTCTTCTTTGATGGCTGCTACAGTTTCTGCTGCTGCTAGTGCAACATTACAGTTCATCATATCGGTTTCGGTGATTTTAAAATTCTTATTGAAGTTATCCAACTCTTCCGCAATTAATGCTACTTTGTTCGCTCTTGCTAAATCTTCTGCCCATTCTAAGGCCGAATCGTTTTCAAAATTGCTAATTCCCCAACTCATATTATATTATTTTTTTAATTATTTCACTTGCTGCTTCGGGTATTTTGGTACCCGGACCGAATATGCCCAAAACGCCATGTTGATATAAGAAATCGTAATCTTGTTCTGGTATAACGCCGCCAACGATTACGCGAATGTCCTCCCTTAGGTTTCTTTTTAATTCTTTTATTACTTCGGGCACCAATGTTTTGTGGCCGGCCGCCAACGATGAAATACCAATTAAATGCACATCATTCTCAATAGCTTGCTTTACGCATTCTTGCGGCGTTTGAAACAGTTGTCCCAAATCCACATCAAAGCCCAAATCGGCAAATGCAGTAGCAATCACCTTTGCGCCGCGGTCGTGCCCGTCTTGTCCGAGTTTAGATATCAATATCCTCGGTGGTCTGCCATGTTTATTCGCAAATGCTTTAATTTCTCCCATTACTACTTGCCACTCTTTTTTATTTTGAAATGCACTACCGTACACCCCTGAAGTTAAGTTATTTTTTGGAAGATAGCGAGAATAAACTTTTTCTAAAGCGAAAGATATTTCGCCCAAAGTTGCTCTATTTCTCGCGGCTTCAATGCTTAACGATAATAAGTTTCCAGTATTGTTTTTTGCTGCTTCGGTGATTTTCTCTAAACTCTTCTCTACACTATCATTATTGCGTTCTGTTCGTATTTTATGTATACGCGACAATTGATTTTTTCTTACTGCTTCGTTGTTGATTTGAAGAATATCAAATTCGTATTTCTCATTGGAGTAGTGGCTATTTAAACCAATAATCAATTCGTTGTTGCTGTCGATATTGGCCTGACGCTTAGCGGCAGAATCTTCAATCATTCGCTGCGGAATTCCTGCGTTGATGGCTTGAGTCATGCCGCCAATTTTTTCTATTTCGGCAATTATTTTCAATGCTTTTTCTTTTAGTTCTGCAGTAGTTTTTTCTAAATATTCACTTCCGCCAAAAGCATCAATGGCTTCGCAAATGCCACTTTCTTCTTGTAAAATCAATTGTGTGTTGCGCGCAATGCGCGCCGAAAAATCGGTAGGTAAGGCAATGGCTTCATCGAATGAATTGGTGTGCAAAGATTGTGTTCCACCGAGCACAGCAGCCAAAGCTTCAATGGTGGTGCGTGCAATATTATTCAAAGGATCTTGCGCAGTTAAACTCCATCCTGAGGTTTGACAATGCGCACGCAGCGTAAGTGACTTTTCATTTTTCGCGCCATGCTCCTGCATCATTTTACACCAAATAGAACGTGCTGCGCGCATCTTAGCTGCTTCGGCAAACACATTCATGCCTATGCCCCAAAAGAAGGAGAATTGGGGCGCAAAATCATCAATATTCAATCCCGATTGAATTCCTGTTTTTACATATTCTAATCCGTCGGCTAAAGTAAGTGCTAATTCTAAAGCGGCATCAGCACCTGCTTCTTGCATATGGTAGCCCGAAATACTAATAGAATTGAACTTGGGCATATGGGCGGCGCTGTATTGAAAAATATCTTTTACAATGCGCATCGATGGCAGCGGAGGATAGATGAAAGTGTTGCGCACCATGAATTCTTTGAGAATATCATTTTGAATGGTGCCTTGTAATTGTTGTGTTGTAACGCCTTTTTCTTCGGCAGCTACAATATAAAAAGCCATGATGGGCAGCACGGCGCCATTCATCGTCATAGAAACAGAAACATCTTGTAGAGGAATATCTTTGAATAAGATTTTCATGTCTTCTACAGAATCTATGGCAACTCCCGCCATTCCAACATCTCCGGGCACTCGTTCATGGTCACTGTCGTAACCTCTGTGGGTAGGTAAATCGAATGCTACTGATAAACCTTTTTGTCCGGCCGCGAGGTTCTTTTTATAAAATTCATTCGATGCTTCTGCGGTAGAAAAACCGGCGTATTGACGAATCGTCCATGGTCGCTGGGTGTACATCGTAGCGTAAGGTCCGCGAGTATAGTCGGCCTCTCCAGCAGCAGGTAAAGCAATTTTATTTACCTTTTTTGCAGGCATAAATTGTCGGTACGATATGTTGTTGAAATTGGGTGTCATAGTTCTTTTTCAATACAATATTTTTTCCCATTTTCTTTTGTGCTGTATTTGTTAACGCCCACCAATGTTTTCTTTTTTTCTTTAAAAAGGGCGATTTCTTTTGCATTGTCTTCTTTTATCCAAAGTTCTACTTCTCCCAATTTAACCAATGCTTCAAATCCACCTTTGTTTTCAATTTCTTGAAAGAGAGTCCAACTTTGTTGCGCCATTTCATCACTCAATTCCTCAATGTGTTCTGCTCCAATAAAAGAGTTTTTAATCTCTTTAAATTTCGATTCTTCTTCGAGCAGAGCGATAATGTTTTGCGAAATTCTTTTCGATTTTTCTTGATTGTCGAAAGCGACAATTTCAATGTTTTTAATGTTGGCTACTTCAAAAATGAAGCATTGTAAACTCTGCCGAATTAAATTCAATTCGGGTTCGGCAGAAGTGTAATATCTTGTCGAGGTAAGTCCCGAAAAAATAGGTAGACTAGTGTTTTTGGGAAAATAGCATTTCACTAAATTTTCGCTAAGCATTTGCAGCGCATTTAGCTTAGCTATTTCGGGCAAAATTTGAGCGCCAACGCTAACTTTGATTTCTATTGTTGAAATGATTTTTTCGTTGTTCCTTTTTAAAATACCACTTAATTCTGCCAGTATTAGCGCCACTTGTTTAGTGAAGCTTAAGCCTTTTTCTTCGTATTGGCATTGCTTTATAAGCATAGTTTATTTTTCTATCACTACAAATACGTCTTCGTTGTCTTTTTTCATGCGAAAGTTTTCGCGGGCATATCTTTCAATGTAAGTGCTATCATTCAATTTACTTAAAAATTCCTTGCTGTGCTCAATTTCTTTGGTGTAATGGCCATTTTTAATTTCCAATTCTTCTTGTTGCACGCTTAAATCGTGGTGAAAAAATAAATTGTTTTGATCGAAGAAACACAGCCACAAAGCAAATGATAAAGATATGATGAAGTATTTGTTCTTCATCCAAGGCTTTAAATGGTCTTTTGAGAATTTCATGTATTAAAAATAAGTCGATTTGCGACTAAAAAGTAGACAATCAAATTATGATTATAAACATTGATGTGTTGGTGAGTTGCTTTGTTAAACTAATCAGGAAAAGAAAAGCGTTATTTGTGCGCTAAAGCATCAGTAATTAAGTTAACATCATTGTCATCTGTGGTATTAGAAAGTACAATAATAGTTTCTCCCCAAGTGCGGTACAATTTAGAATTAAAACCTGGCTCATGTCCCTTTAATTCAAAGGAAGCTAAGTGTTTTTCGTAAGTTCTGTGGAGATGAAAATATTTTACTAAACTTTCTGCTGTCGCATAAATATGATGATGCCCCAAAGTGGCGTCGTCGTATTTAAAGCCCATGTCGTGCAATGATTCTTGAACAGAAAAGCGAATACTGTCGGTTTTTATTTGTCCCGATGCTCTGTTTATCAATGGCGTATTTCTCCAATCGCTACAAGCAATAATGTTGAGTTTCGGATATTTCTTTTTTATCATTTCATTAATGATTTCATCATAGCTTTTAAAGTAAAAAACTTCAAGCAAATAAGCCAATACAATATCGTTGGTGTTGCATAAAGAAATTTTTTCGCCAGGGATGAATTCTAGAGCAGGTTTAAATTTCACCAAAACATCGATAATACTTTTGTTGGTGATGGTTAATTTGTCTTTCACTTTAATGTTTTCATCGATGAAAATATTTCGGTGAAATAGTTTGATATAGTTGGATGGTAGGCCAGAAGTATGGTTCAATAAATCTTTAATATTGATGTTTGCATAAGGAAAACCTGCAATGTGTTTTGCAACAGCGTCATTTACACTAATTGTATTTTTATCAAGTAATTCTTGGAAAGCTTCGCGAGTAAATTGTGTGCTCAATTCGCCAATTTCTATCATTGCCTTGTTATTCATTTTTTGCTGCAATGGATAATTCATCCAACCATAAGAACCAGCAAAAATCAACGAATCTCCCATCATTACAGCTACTTGTCCGCTAAAAGATGGTGTACTCAAAAACATTGTAGAATCAATATTTTGCGCATGAACGCCAAATTTTATTAGAAGAAAAAAGAATATTATTCTCTTCATCTATTCGAAAATAATATTCATTTCAACACGACGGTTTTTTTGGCGACCTTCTGGCGTTTTGTTGCTTGCAATAGGTTTGTTTGGCCCGTAATACTCTACAATCAAGTTGCTTGTGTTTACACCTTTAGTTGCCAAATATTTCGACACAGCTTCTGTTCTGTCTTTAGATAATTTCATGTTTTTAGCTTTGTCACCTAAGTTATCTGTATGTCCAGCCAACTTCAATTTCCAAGTAGATTTTTTCAGCATCAAAGCAGCTAAAGAATCGAGTGAAACAAAAGACTCATTTTTTATAATGGCTTTTCCTGTTTCAAATTCAAGGTTAGAGAAAGCTAATTTTAATATTTCAACTTCTTCTTTTTGTAATACCGGACAACCCTTGTTTTCTGCCGGACCAGCAGTTTTAGGGCAATCGTCTATTTTGTCGATAACGCCATCGCCATCTTCATCTTTTTCTAGACAGCCACGATTTTCTCTCAATCCTTTTACTGTGATGCAATCGTCTTCATTGTCGAGAATACCGTCACCATCTGTATCAGGGCAACCATTGTATTTTTGTGGTCCGGCTAATGTTGGGCAGGCGTCTTTCGTGTCGATGATAGAATCACCATCTGTATCTGGACAGCCGTTGTAAATTGCCAATCCTTTTACTGTACCGCATGAATCATTTTTGTCGATGATTTTATCGCCGTCGGTATCAGGGCAGCCATTGAATTCTTTCAAGCCAGCAATATCCATGCAATCGTCTTTCATATCTTCGATGCCATCTTTATCTGTATCGGGACAACCTTTGAATTCTTTTAAGCCAGGTATTTTCGGACAAGCATCGTCTTTATCGGGAATGCTGTCCTCATCAGTGTCGGGACAACCTTTTAACTGCCAAATACCGGCAATGTCTTCACAATCATCATTTTTGTTAGAAACTTTGTCTTCATCAGAATCCGATTCTTTGTTGTGTAAGGAAGAAACTTTAATGCCTACAAAGAAATCAATTCCATTGATTTCTGGCTGGTAAAGCGGTCCTAAATTACTTGTTCCAAAGAAGAACGGCCCAAACATTGCGCTGGCACCCACTCTAAAAGTTCCCATTTCATTAAAGCTTATTGGAACATAAACACCAAACCATTTGTAATCCCAACGGGGTGTAATGGAGTAGTTACTTATTTCATGAATTTTGGTGGATTTAGAATTGAATTTTAAGGCCTGAAAAGCAGTGGCATTGATGTAGAAATTTTTCCAGATGTTGTAATCTATCTGCAGTGAAAGAGCTGTAGGTAAATTGACGTTATAAGTGGGGTCTGTTGGTAATGGAGAAAAGTTTGCATTTACTGTGCTATCAAAAGCTTGAAGATCGGTAGGGTCGATTTCTTTAATATCCCAATGAGAAATATTAGGACTAAAGTCTTTGGTGTGGCTACCGCGTTTGTATTTTATGCTACCTAAATCAAGCAATGAAAATCCTACTTTTAATTTGTATTTGTTTTCATTACGCGCCGATTTTTTTTCGCCATCCATTTCATAGGTATGTTTTTCTGAGCGTGGTCTCCATTCGTACACAGCGCCAAAATCTCCACCCCAACCAATGGTAGCGTTAGGGTCGAAAGGATTGAAGTAAATGGTGCCATCATCAAAATTTGCCGAGTGACCGTATGAAAGTATATCACTATTTGAAATAGTGAGTGTTGAGTCATCCTCAATTTTTAGGGTAGATGCTGGTGAATTTAAGTGGAATGCTCCGTATCCTTGCAGCATCTTCACTCTTATTGCCGATTTAAAATAGTGATGTTTGGTTTGGTAAACTTCTCGTCCGTAGGTAAGTCCAAATTCTCCCCATGCCATTCCTTGTATATTAAACTTGTTTTGCAAGAATGATTTCCCCCATAATTCTTGCACATCATAATTGTGGTAAAGTTGTCTTAAAAATTCGGTAGATACATTATCCATATTCAAAATCAGGCGGGCTTTTGAAGTAAATGCAATAGAATTCTTTTCGTTCAAAGTTAGCATAAACGAAGGGCCTTGAAGTTGATTGGAAAGTATGAAAGAAGAGGAAGTTTTTTCTTTATCGTAGCTTACAAAATCTTTTCTAAAATATTTGTCAAGCGGTGCCTGCATAAATCCTTGTTTCAAATAAAAAAAGTTATTTTGAAAGCAAGAGTTGTTGGCCAATAATAGTATGTCGAGTTTATATCTGCTGTCTACAATAGAAGCTGGTTGAAGATCTATACCGTTTACCCCGGCGTAATTACTGTTTAAATAACCTAAAAAATCTTGCGCTTTTGCACTTAAGCTCAGGATGAGGAGTAGAAAGAAAAATGCTTTTTTCATGAGGCGAATATACTAAAGAAATCAAAGATTTAAGCGTCGTATTTCATTGCTTTTTTTACCATTTGTAATTTCTTTTTGTAAACTTCGATATCGGAGGCCATACGTGTTACTTTTTCGCGCAATTCCACAATCATAGGGTTGTCTTTTTTAGCGTGTTTAAAGAAGCCTAAGTTGTTCTCGAATTTTATTTTGTCTTCTTCTAATGTTTTTATTTTTTCACGAACGTGATTTATTTCACCACTAAACAAATCATCTATTTTTAATTGGTGATAAGCTTCTATTTTTGTGTTAAATTTTAGTTCCTCAATTTCATCTTGGCTCAAATGATGGCTGCTAAGCGCAGTGTTGATTTTCTCGAAGAAAGAAGTGTTGATGTCGTTGGGTGTTTTAATGTTGTCGGTTAAATACCATTGCTTAAGCTGTGCTACAATATCTTCTTTCGAAGTTAGTTTTTCTACATTGTTAAGCATTTCTTTTTTGTTTCCTAAAGCTGCTAAACCATTGGCTTTGTCATCTTCTTTTTGTTGTTTAATTTGATTGAAAAACGAGTTGCATATTTCATGAAATTTAGTCCATAATTTTTGTTCATCACGAGGATGCGCTTGTCCCATTTCTCTCCATTTCCTTTGTAGCTTGGTTAGCGCGAAAGCTTTGTCTTCAGTTGTTTTCGATTCATCGTTAATGCAATTTTGAACAACATCACACAACTCTAATTTTTCCTTTTTGCATTGTTGAAAGCCCTCTTTCAACGCATCATAAAAAACAGCTTTTTCTTTAAAGAAGTTGTCGCAAGCAGCGCGGTATTTATTCCATAGTGCATTTGATATTGCTTTAGGAACGTGTCCGATTTCCTTCCACTCGGCTTGTTTAGCAATCACAACATCGGTTTTGGTGCGCCATTGTTTTTCTTTGGTGATTGGTTCGCTAATAATATTTTCAAGGAAGGTGATGATTTGTTCTTTGGCTAAAGCATTTTCTTCTTCTTTGGCTTTCGATTGCACTTTAATTTGGGCCAATTTATCGATAATGATTTGAGAGAAGTCTTTAAATTTTTGCCAAAATTCATCGCGTAATTCTTTTTTAACCGGACCAACATCAAACCATTGTTTTTGCAACTCCTTAAAGGTGTCACCAATACGGTCGGATTTAGTGCTAAGTTCTTCCAGCTTTTTTAAGAGTTCCTCTTTAAGTTGCTGGTTGCGTTTTAAATCATGGTCTTGTATAGCCTTGTAAATATTAATGTTGTAATTAAAATCTTCAATCAATTTAAGGAATTGATAGCTGAGCTGTTTGTTTTGAGCAGAACCATCGTCGCTCAGTTTGCCCCATGCCTCCATAATTTCCTTTTTCTGCTGAAGTGCTTTGCCAATTTGCTGCTCGGTTTTTAACAACTCTTGCAATTGAGCAATAAGGTTTTGTTTATTTGGGGTGTTTTTTTCTTCTAACATAATTTAACGCCTAAGCCCTAAATTTATTGAAAAACAGCAGAATAGCGAATTATTTAACAAATAAATTTACTAAATCATCTACTCTAAAGAATCGTCCGCGAATGGTATTGGTAAGAATGATAATGGTACCATGAACTTGAGGTACTCTAATAAATAAGCTTCGGTATCCTTTCCACCATCCGCTATGAAAAATGATTTTTCCTACGTTTTTACTGTTGCGCAATCGCCATCCTAAACCATATGCTCCGCCAGCCGTTGTCATGCTGTCTGTTCTTGGCTTCCAAGCTTCTTCCAGCAAGTTGCAGGGCACCAACTTACAGTCGTACAGGGCTTGGTCGAATTTCAATAAATCGTAAATGTTTGAGAAAACACCTTTGTCGCCCATCACGCCATCGAGGTAATCGAAATAGATCGGTCTTAAATCGCCCAAGTGACCGTAAGTAGCGTCTTTCAATTGATCTCTACTCTCGTTGTGAAAGATACATGTGTTGTTCATGCCAAGTGGAGTGAATATAGAATCTTTCATGTATTTGTCGTAACTAATTCCTGTTAATTTCTCTAGGATAGATGCTAGTACCAAGTAGTTGGTGTTGTTGTAGTAGAAATGCGCATTGGGTCTTCCGCCGCTGGGGTTGTGTTGATTGAATAATTGTAGTACATCATTATTCGATATGCTGCCTTTGTCCCAACCCCAATATTCATCTGTTAAGTACATGTAATTAGGTAAGCCCGAAAAATGCGACAATAGCATTTCAACAGTGATGCCTTTGTATTTAAATTCTGGAAGTATATTGTGCACACTGTCTGTTAATTTAAGCTTACCTAAATAAATTTGTCTTAAAATAGCGTACGACGTAAAAGGCTTGGTGGCCGAGGCCAATTGAAAGTTCGAGCGAAGGCAAATGCTGTCTGATTTACTTTTATAATTGCCCAATCCATGACAAGCTTGATAGTATATATTGTCGTCTTTGGCTATGAGCACGGTACCGCTAAAAAAAGTCTCATCAAAGTGGTTTTGAAAAAAGGCTTCTATTTTTTTAACCAATTCTGAATCTACAGGAATATATTCGCGACTTGGGATTTCAACGATGACTTCGTGTTCTTTTTTTATGGGATCATCCGCTGTTTCTTCATTGCATGAATGTGCGATGCTAGCTAGTAATACCAAGCCAACCGCGATGATAAATGATTTTCGAAAAAGTTTTATCTTAATACCCTTGCTCAAGTGGAACAATATTTGTTAATTCACGGCAATGAAATTATGATTTAATCTTTTGCAATGAAAAAACTTTACCTATATTTTACCCTCTTCTTATTGTTGATAATTATAGCGTGTAGCAGTCCGAAATCCCTCACCAAAAAGGGAAATGAGCTTTATAATGTAGGTATGTACAATGAGGCAACCGACTATTTTTTAAGAGCTATTGCTAAGCGTGCCGACTATGTGGAAGCAAAAACAGCATTGAAAATGTGCGCAGATAAAGTGATGGATATTAAAGAAGATACTTTTTTTGTGGCTAATAATAGGGGCGACTGGGGAGTTGTAGTGTACACTTATAAAGATATGCAGAATTATGTGGAGAAAGTAAGGGGCGGACAAGTTACCTTGTCTATTCCGGGGCATTATACCGAAGATTATGAAATTGCAAAAGCCAACTATTTAGATGAAAGATTTCGTAAAGCAAATTTGCTTTTAGAAAAAGAAAATTTTTCGGCTGCTGAAAGCATATTTAATGAAATTTCCTCTTTAGATCCTAACTATAAAGATGTAGAGCAATTAAAAAAATATGCCCGCATCGAGCCTTTTTACAGAAATGGGTTAGATGCGATGAAAAAAGAAAAGTACCGTGCTGCTTTTTACGCTTTTCAAAATGTAGTAAACCAAGATGCTAGTTATAAGGATGCGGCAGCACAAATGAGTGAGGCTTTAACGCAGGCTCAATATACTGTAGCGTTCATGAAGTTTAACAATTATACTTCTGAGGCTGCTGCTGCCGAGCAATTGGCTTCAAGAATTATCAATACTGTGATAGGTAATAAAGGTCCGTTTTTAAAAGTAATCGATAGGCAGCACTTAGATTTTTTATTGAAAGAACAGAAATTATCGATGACCGGAGCTGTAGATGCTAGCACTGCTGTTAATGCTGGTAATTTAATTGGCGCTAAGGCAGTGTTAATGGGTTCTGTTTTAGATGTTAAGTATTTCGATACGCCTTTAAGTGGTAAAACTGTTAAAGGGTTTGAAGCTTATAAAGTGCAAAAAGTTAATGCGCAAACCAACCAACCTTATTTTGAAACGAATTACAAAAAAGTGACTTATACCGAATATCAAGGAGGCCGCCAGGTGACTCTATCGTTTGAGTTTAAAATGGTTTCTGCAGCAACTGGGGAAGTGCTGTTAACAGGAATAAAAACATTAACACAATCTAGTTCGGTTCATTATATTCAATACGGAGGTAATCGCGATAATTTGTATTCTGGCACTTGGTATTCAATGAATGTAACTAGTCCGCAGGACGTTGTTTACAGCAATTACGAGCAAAAAAATCAAATTCAAAATTTACTAAAAGGCAATACTAATGTAGAGACTAAAGAAAGTTTGTTGCAAAAGCTATACGATCAAATAAGCGCATCTGTTGCCAGAGAAATTTACACTTACAATCCCGAAAAATGAAAAACATACGATACTTAATTTGCGCAATTGTTTTTCTTTTTTCGTGTTCGGGAAGCAAAGAAATTGCTCAGAATCAGGAGTCGAAAAAATATGATAAAATGGAAGTGCCTCATTGGGTGAATGAAAGACCTTCTTCCTCTATTTATTATGTCGGTATTGGCTACGCCTCTAAAAAAACATCACCGGCAGATTTCCGAGATATTGCAAAAAAAAGTGCATTAAACGATTTAGCAAGCGGTATTTCTGTTAATGTATCTACAAATTCGGTATTGTCGCAGTTGGAAACAAATAATTTATATAGAGAAGAGTTTAAGCAAGATATTAAAGTAAGTGTGAATGAGCAATTGCAAAATTACGAAGAGGTTTCTACCTACGAGAATGTTGAGGGTGTTTGGGTGTATTATCAACTGGCGAAAAGTGAATATCAAGCCGCTAAACAAAAAGAAATTGACGCCGCTATTTATCAAGGTTTAGATTATTTGAAGAAGGGTATTGATTTCAAAGCGCAAGGTCGATACAAAGATTGTTTGCTTTCTTATGTTTCGGGCATGGAGAAAATTAAAAAACATTTAGATCAGTCACTAGAAACACAGCTAGATGGCAAAGTAATTTACTTAGGAAATGAATTGTTTAACGGTTACCGCGCAGTAATGAATGAAATTGTTATTGATGCGCAAGAGGAAGTGTATCGCTGTAAAATTGGCGCTGCAGGTTCTATGCCATTTGCAGTTAAAAGTATTGATGGTAAAAGGTTGTCGGCTATTCCTTTACAAATTGAAATAAAGAAAGATTTGTATGCTTATGCGCAAGGGCTAAGCGATGTTAACGGCATGTTCACTGTAAATGTAGGTAAGGTGAGCCGACAAACATCAACACAGTATATACAAGTGGGTTTAGATATAAAACAAATTTTAAGAGAGGCCGCGGTAAGCTCACTTATCTCGAAGCTTTTTATGCTGGTAACACCCTTAAGTGAAAAAATTAACATTGAAGCTTTGCCTGTTTTTGTGATGATTAAATCGGTAGAAAAATGCAATGGCGCATTGCTGTCGCAAAAGTGGTTAGATGGTGCTTTTAGAGAAGCTTTGGTGACCAATGGTTTTATTCCAGTGAGCAATGCTGAGAAGGCCGATTTAATTGTTGAGATTAAAGCAGACGCATCAGATGCTGGAAGCGACAGCGACAATGGGATGCAGTTTTTTGCTTCGATGTTAAATGTAGAAGTGAGTTTAAAAGATAAATCTACCGACCATTTAATTTACCAAAATAATCTTACCCCAATAAAAGGCACTCAGCTGTCTTTCCAAAAAGCTGCCGACGACGCTTATATAAAAGCGGTAAAGAAAATAAAACTTAATGTAGCTTCCGATTTAATGAAGGCCTATTTAAAATAGCCACAAATATTTGCATCTTTGTATCAGTAAGTTATATTTTACAATCAGAAATATGAAGGCAAATTTCATGAGAGTATTAACGCTATTTGCGTTTGTTTTTATCTCCGCATCTGCATTGGCTCAAGATGCGCCGTCATTAGAATATGTGGCTTTTCTGCGAGACAAAGGTAAGCCCGTAGATGCTGTAACAGTGACGCTTTTTGAGGGAGGCGTAAAGGTTAAAGACTATACAACAGGTCCCAACGGCCAGTTTATTTTCTACATTCCTTTTAATAAAGAATATACCATAGTTGTTCAAAAAGCAGGATATATTAAAGAAACGATTACTGTAAATACTGCTTTTCCCGAGCCAGGTAAAGAAGAAAATATGTCTACCGACATGAATATAAAGATGTACGCTTTCCCAAAAGATGGAAGGACAATCTTTTTTGATGAGCCTGTAGCAAAAGTTTTTTTTCAAGATGATATTGGTGGTTTTGATTACGATTTAAATTATGAAAAAACCATCAAAGTGAAGTTAGATGCGATAGAGGCTTTTGTTGCAGCAAAAGATAAAGTAGTCGATGATGCTAAAAAAGCAGAGGCAGCAGCTATTGCAGCGGCAGATTTCGAAAAGAAAAAGACAGAAATAGATGCATCTAAAGAGGAGATCATTAAAGCACAAGCGTTAGCAAAACAAAAAGAAGAAGAAGAGAGAAAGAAGGCAGCGGAAGCCAATGCAGCCGAGGAGGCGCAGCGCTTAGCAGCCATAGAATACAAGCGTAAAGAAGAAGAGTCAAAGAAATTACAAGAGGCAGAAAGATTGCGACAGGAAACTGAAATGGCTAAGGTGGAGGTCGAAAAAGAAAAGAATAGATTGGCTGCCGAAGCTGCTAAAGCTGCTGCAGCAGATGAAGAACGAAAGAAAGAGGTAGAGCGTTTGAAAATGGAAGAAGCTAAGAAAAAAGAGTCTGCAGAGTTAGCTGCTTTAGATGCTAAAAATAAGGAAGCAGAAGAAGAAAGGATGAAGGCAGAAAAGGCTGCAGAAGCCGCTAGAATAGCCGAAGAAGAAAGACTTAGAAAAGAACAAGAAGAGAAAGCTAAAGCTGAGGAAGCTAAAAAAGCGGCAGCGGCAGCCGAAGCAGAAAAACTTCGTTTGGCCGAGGAAGCTGCTAAAATTAAAGCCGAGGAAGAAAGAATTCAAAAGGAAAAGGCAACAGAAGAAGCCCTTAAAGCCGAAGCAGCTAAAATTGCCGCCGCCGCGGTTGAAGCAGCTAAAATTGCCAAAGCTGCAGAAGAAGCACGTTTGTTAGAGGAAGCAAAAAAAGCTGCTGATGCTGAAGCAGCCAGAGTAGCCCTGGAACAAAAAGAAGCAGAGGCAAGAAAAGCGGCCGAAGCGGAAAGACAGAAAAAATTAGAAGAATCGGCCAAACAAAAGCAACAAGCCGAAGAGTTGGCTAGATTAGAAGAACAAAGAAAATCCAAGGAAGAAAGAGATAAGGTAGAAGCTGAGAAAAAAAGAATAGTCGACGAGAACTTAAGACTAGATGCGGATTCTGCTCGATTAACAGCTTTAGCCGACGCAATAATTATAGCGGCACAAGATTCAGTTTATACAGCGCAGTTGACCGAACAAAAAAGATTGGCCGATATAGAAAAAGCGAAATTAGAAGAAGCTAAAAAGAAAGAAGAAGAGGCGCGTTTGGCCAATCAAACCGCTAGTGCAAAAGCTGCAGAAGAAGCTCGCTTAGCTGCTGCAGCTAAAGCCTCTGCCGATGAGGCCGAAAGAAAAAGACAAGAAGAAGAGCTTCGTTTGGCTACTCAAGCTGATGCAGCTAAAAAAGCTGCCGATGCTGCCAACGCTAAAGCATTGGCAGAACAAAGATTGTCAGAACTAAGAGCTGCTCGCGAAAAAGCTACGGCAGATAGCATGGCGGTGATTTCTGAACAAGCTGAAGCTGCTCGATTGGCTGCCGAAATCGAAAAAAAGAAAAAGGAGGCTTTGATCATCAAGTATAAAGAGCAGTTGGCACAAGAGCAAAATACTATTGTTAAAACTACTGATACAAAAGAGGTGGATTACAACAACAAAGAACAAACAGATAAATTCCTCTCTGAATTGGCTAAAAAATATCCAGAAGGTATAACTAAAGAGATAATCACAGAGCCAAAAAGAACGATTAATCGCTTTGTTGTGGTGAAATCTGGACAAGCCAATGAATACAAGGAAATTAGATATGCTTGGGGAGGATTGTATTATTTTAAAGACGGACAAACCATTACCGCCCAAACATTTAATCAGGAAACTAAGAAACAATAGGGACTATTTTTCGTAAGGACGAAAAATCGTTTAAAGTTTAATGTTCAAAGTTCAATGTTAGCTGTGTTTTAGTAACTCACAGCATTACAATTTAGCTAACATTGAACTTTGAACACTAAACATTGAACTTATTTTCTATGGACGTAAATTATACGAAGAACGAAGAAAAAATGAAGCTTCTTGTTACAGAAATGAACAAGAAGCTTCTTGATGTTATGCCTTCTGTTAAAGCTATTGCTAAGTTGCACGAGAAAGGAAAACTGAGTGCGAGAGAAAGAATAAATCTATTGTTAGATAAAGAGTCACAGACTTTAGAAATTGGTGCTTTTGTGGGCGATGGAATGTACGAAGAACATGGCGGTTGTCCGGCTGGAGGTGTTGTTGTGGTCATCGGACAAGTGAGTGGAAAGCAATGTGTAGTTGTAGCGAATGATGCCACTGTAAAAGCTGGCGCATGGTTTCCCATCACAGGTAAAAAGAATTTGCGCGCTCAGGAAATAGCCATGGAAAATCGTTTGCCTATTATCTATTTAGTAGACAGTGCTGGCGTTTATCTTCCCTTGCAAGATGAAATTTTCCCGGATAAAGAACACTTTGGTAGAATATTTAGAAACAATGCGATTATGTCGTCGATGGGCATTACGCAAATTGCGGCGGTAATGGGAAGTTGCGTTGCTGGTGGTGCGTATTTGCCCATTATGAGTGATGAAGCGTTAATCGTAAAAAAAACAGGAACGATCTTTTTAGCTGGCTCTTATTTGGTGAAAGCGGCTATTGGCGAAGATGTAGATAATGAAACTTTAGGAGGTTCTCATACACATTGTGAAATATCTGGTGTTACGGATTATGAATGTGAAAATGATGAAGATTGTTTAAAGAAAATTCGTGGCTTGGTAGATAAAATTGGATGCGGACAAAATGCAGGTTTCGACAGAAAAAAATCTGTTGTGCCAAAAGAAAAAGCGCAAGACTTGTATGGCTTATTTGCTTCGGCATCTAACAAGCCTCACAACGTAAAAGAAATTATTGCAAGAATTGTAGATGGTTCTGATTTCGAGGAATATAAAGAAAGATTTGGCAAAACCATAGTGTGCGGTTATGCACGTATTGATGGATGGGCTGTGGGAATCGTAGCAAACAATCGTGGTGTAATTAAATCGGCAAAAGGAGAGATGCAGTTTGGAGGAGTAATTTATTCCGACTCTGCAGATAAAGCAACTCGCTTTATTTTAAATTGTAATCAGAAAAAAATTCCTTTGGTTTTCTTGCAAGATGTAACAGGTTTCATGGTGGGTTCTCGCTCTGAACATGGCGGAATTATTAAAGATGGAGCGAAGTTGGTGAATGCAGTAGCAAATTCAGTGGTGCCTAAATTCACCATTGTAATTGGTAATTCATACGGCGCAGGAAATTATGCGATGTGCGGAAAAGCTTACGACCCAAGATTAATTGCAGCTTGGCCAACAGCGCAAATAGCAGTGATGGGAGGAGAGCAAGCCGCTAAGGTTTTGGCTCAAATTCAAATCGCTACTTTAAAAGCAAAAGGCGAAGAAGTCAATAAAGAAAAAGAAGATGAATTGTTTGCGAAAATAAAAGCACGATACGATGCGCAAACTTCGCCATATTATGCAGCAGCGCGCTTGTGGGTTGATGCGATTATCGATCCTTTAGATACACGCAAATGGATTGCTCAAGGAATATTGGCTGCTAATAATTCGCCTATTACAAAGCAGTTTAGTGTTGGGGTTATTCAAACGTAGTTGTTTTTTTAAAGCGGAGTTCTAAAAATTAAAATTTTAATAACCAGTCAATTAAACCAAGAATTCAATTGGGTAAAGATATTTTTTAAAGAATTTATCACACTTGTTTTAGTAGTCATCAGCAGTGAAGTGTTTCTCTTAGTATTCGGCGTTGTTTTTAAATGTAAATAGCTTACCGGGTTTCTATGGTGCGAGGCATGAATCCCATAACATCTTAAGTGATTTTCGCCAAGTTTTAGGGTGACGAGATGAAATCCTATATTGTGTTGGTGTTTGCTGGCACAACCTTACTCCTATAAATTTTGTTTATGATATCATTTTAGTTTTGTTTAACATTTAATTTAAAAAGTTAAACATTAATACGATATATTCGCCACATGAAAACATCTGTGTATAGAAAAGAAAGATTTAATGCAGCGCACCGATTGCATAATCCTGCTTTAAGTGATGAGCAGAACAAAGAAATTTTTGGCAAATGCAATAACCCTAATTTTCACGGACACAATTATGAAATTATTGTTAGAGTAACCGGTTATGTTGATGAACAAACAGGATATGTGATTGACATGAAAATATTGCATGAAATAGTACATGAACATATTCTTGAGAAATTTGATCATCGCAATTTAAACCTCGATACAGAGGAATTTAAAGACCTTAATCCTACAGCAGAAAATATTGCGCGAGTATGTTATGATATTATACGATCCAAAATTGATGCATCCTTAGACCTTAAAATTTACCTATATGAAACAGAAAGAAATTATGTTGAATTCCCTGCTTAAGGAGAATCACATTACATTGAGTGATGACGAAATTGGTGATGAGCATTTCAGCACAGGCATAAACACGCCTTTACGCGATGATGCCTTTGTTTTAAGTGATGCCGAGAAAATTAAAAAGATTGAGCTTCATTTTGAGCAAATTATGCAAACGTTGGGCTTAGACTTAACAGATGATAGTTTAAAGGGAACGCCGCATAGAGTGGCGAAAATGTACATCGAAGAAATTTTTAGTGGTTTGAATCCCAGCAATAAACCTAAGATGGCTTTGTTCGATAACAAATACCAATACAATCAAATGTTGGTAGAAAAAAATATCACCTTCTTTAGCAATTGCGAGCATCATTTTGTGCCTATCATGGGTAAAGCCCATGTAGCCTATATTTCATCGGGTAAGGTAATAGGTTTATCCAAATTGAATCGCATTGTAAATTATTTTGCCAAACGGCCGCAAGTGCAAGAAAGATTAACGGTTCAAATTGGTAAGGAATTGCAACAAGTATTAGGAACTCAAGATGTGGCGGTTTTGATTGATGCACATCATTTATGTGTTTCATCTAGAGGAATTAAAGATCGTTCTTCTTCAACTGTGACCTCTTTTTACAGTGGTAAATTTGAGGCAACAGCAACGCGAGAAGAGTTTTTAAAATACATTCATTGAACGTCTAATGGTGAACCCAATCGATAAAGATAAAACCACAGAAACACCTTCTTTACTTCCATATCCGCATCATATTGGTAGCATAGTGGTGCGTCCCGAAGATCAAGGAAAAATTAAAGGAAGGGCTTATTCGGCTATGCAAGAGCAAACCACTAAGCAGTTGATGCAAATTCAAAAGCAAGCTGAATTATTGGTTGCGCAGGCCAATGAAATTAGACGACGAGTGGAAGTGAGCGAAAAGATTTATGACGCTAAAATGTCGTTCGAACCTTTTATTGGCCACACTTATCATCTTTACCTAAGAATAGATGAATATGTGTTGATGATGATTGGTCCGGAGGAATGGGGGCGAAGTAAAAAAAACAATTTAGAATTTATTTCTTCGGTGAAGTTGTTGAGCGATCATACTTGGGAAATAGAATCATAAAGTGTTTATCTTTCTTTTTCAGCTGTCCATAGTACTTTAATATTCACCAAAACCAAATCAGCAAAATAGTCTTCACGCGAAAATCCTCTTTATTTAATTCTCTAGAACTGTGCTACATTATGAGTCGTTTTTTGCACAATTTGTTGCAATAAAATTTCTCCTTTGTGGTGTAATTCGAATAGCGCTGGTAAAGCATGTTGCACTAGTGGTCCGCCCGAAGCGCTCTGCATGTAATTTCCATTTTTTTTCTGCAATTGTATGTGGCGCATGATCGCTTGCTATTATATCAATTTTACCGTCTTTTAACGCCTGTAATAAACCCAATCTATCTTCTTCCATTTTTACCGATGGATTCCATTTTATTTTAGAGCCCAATGCTGTGCTTGTAAAAGTTGTAAGCACGAAGAAGTGAAATTAATCGACTCTCTAAGCAAAGCAGAGCCAACTTATTGTTTGCATTGTAATCCTTAATACGGATTAGAACTAGATAGAAAAATTAAGGATCAAGACAAAGAGGGTTTAAATTTATGTAGTATATTCGTTTAACTGTATCTTATTTCATGTTAAACAAATGAGCAATTCAAATTATACCATAAGCGACCTAGAGGTCTTGTCGGGAATTAAAGCCCATACTATTCGTATTTGGGAAAAAAGGTATAATATTATTTCTCCACAAAGGACAGAAACAAATATTCGCTTTTATTCTAACGACGACTTAAAACACTTGCTGAATATAAGTTTTTTAAATAAGCACGGACATAAAATATCTAAAATAGCCGATCTCAATCATACTCAAATAGCTGAGAAAGTTGCCTCTGTTAATATTGTAGCTTCGGGCAACGAAGAATACATAGACAACCTTATTGTTGCTATGATTGATTTGGATGAGGCTTTGTTTGAGAAAATCTTTAATTATTCTTTGATCAAATCAGGATTTGAGAGTACCATTAGCAATGTCATTTTCCCTGTGTTATCTAGAACTGGCGTGATGTGGCTTACGGGCTCTATTAATCCTGCGCAAGAGCATTTTATAAGTAATTTAATTCGGCAGAAATTGATTGTGGGCATCGATAGTTTGCCTAAGTCGGTGCCTAAAGATTCGCCAAAAGCTATTTTGTTTTTGCCAGAAAATGAACTCCATGAAAGTAGTTTGTTGCTGTATAATTATATGTTGAAATCTAGGGGGTATCATACTTATTATTTCGGACAAAGAGTGCCCTTGGCAGATTTGAAAAGGGTGTTAGAAATCACTAAAGCCGATGTGGTGTTATGTGTAATAACGGTTGATATCAAAGCGAA